>Ga0007834_1000062_pt1 | contig 41945 bp, 19 predicted proteins | sample CryBogCBE06Nov07_FD_71233 | JGI IMG/M metagenome (GOLD analysis project Ga0007834, IMG submission 71233) | Freshwater microbial communities from Crystal Bog, Wisconsin, USA - CBE06Nov07 | ecosystem: Environmental > Aquatic > Freshwater > Lake | place: Crystal Bog, Wisconsin, USA | collected...
TACCTTTGGTTTTTCAACTGGTTTTGGTTCCAATTCTTTTATTGGTTTAGATACTATTGGTTTTGGTTCAGGTGCTGGCGGTATATTTGTTACCTTTGGTTTTTCAACTGGTTTTGGTTCTGGTAGTACCGGTGGTATATTTGTTACCTTTGGTTTTTCAACCGGTTTTGGTTCTAATATTGGATTTATCACCTTGGTATTTTCAACCGGTTTTGGTTCTGGCGGCGGTGTTAGATTTATCACTCTTATTGGTTTAGGAGGTTCGGGAGAAGGTAATACGTTTACCTCTATATTAGGTTGTTTTGTTTTCTCTGCTTTTTCTTTTTTCTCTGTTGCAAAAACTTTTATTTCTTCTTGTTTAGAAGTAATAGTTTTTGTTTCTTCTTTTTTTGGTGGTACATTAGTTGATTCTTCTTTTTTCTCACTACTGCTAAATAACCAACTTAATCTTTTAGTTAGTCCAACATATATTTCACCAATAGTTCTGCCAACATCACTTAAATATTTAAATATATCTGAAAAAACTGGTACAACATATGTGTTGATAAGTTCTACAAGTTGAGTTAATGCATCAGCCGTCCATGTTATACTTGTTGCAAGTCCGCTAATAATTGGTTTAATAAGTGGTAACAAATATAAAAATGTGTCGGATATTAATCGTCCAGTTCGTATCAGTGAATCACCAAATACAACATCCAATAATTGAGCAGTTTTCATGAATAAATTACCAAGACTAGAAATAGCAGGTGATAACGTTGGTATTAAAAAGTCTGTAAAGAATTTAGATAGTTGATCAAGACTTGGCATTAAATATCTGTTAAAATGATCACTAAGGGTAGTAAAAACTGGCCCAAATGTGTCAGTTATAAAATTACTAAACTTAGATAGTCCAGGAACTAGCCAATTGCCTATAAAGTCAGAAACTTTTATTACTCCGTCTCCTAGTAATTCAAAAACAGGAAGCATAGGTCTTAATACATCTACAACTAACGCCTGGAATACATCGTTTAGTTTAGATGATGCTGCTTGTAAAGTATTTTGTGTTGCTAATTCTTTATTATGTTGAGCTACTAATTTGGCTTCTCGTTCTTTTGTTGCAATAGCTTTTGCTGATTCAAAGGACATTCCTTGAGTTTGAAGTATTGCTATTCTACTTTGTATTTCTTCGTTTATTTTTGCTCGTGCTTGTTCGCGCTGCATGATTTCTTGCTGGGATTTTAATTGGCTTGATGCATATTTGGAATATTCTTTACCATAATTTTGCAGTGCTACTAATTCATTACTAGTTCTACTCATTATAGAATTACTGGCAGAATCTAAGATTGAATTAAAGTTTTCTGTACTTGTCTTACCTGAACGTATTGAGTCGGTTAATGCATTAACATCAGTCATTAACCCAGAAAAATTCAAACTCTTTAAAATTTCAGGTGCTATCGGTGTGCCCGATAATTGACTTAGCACTGCTTCATATATTTCTCCGCCAACATCTCCCAATTGAGATAACATAGGTCGCACTGTATCAGTTAATACTGTAGTTGCTCTAGTACCAATTCTAGAAGTTATGTCTCTTTCCATTGCAGAAATATCAGGTCTTGCAGCTTCAGCTTTCATTTGCTTTTCTAATTCTTTTCTACTTTTACCAGTTATTTCTGCTGCTTCTGTTAATTGAAGATTGAATTCTTTCGCACTACTAGTGAGAGCCTGATCTGTTATTTTAGTTAGAATTCCAGAGTTTCTTAATATTTCTGCATAATCTAATACAGCTTCAGCAGCTTGCTCATTAGTATATCCAAATTCTGACCCATTTTTTGTTAATTCCTTAAATTGTTTAATTAATTGTCCAGTTCTAACAGTTCCTAAATATGCTACAGTTGTACTAAAATTAGTTAACACTTTAGTAGTGTCTGCTGTACTAAGTCCTAGACTTTCTGAATATAGTGCTAAACCTTCTAAACCTCCGCTTAGATTAATACCTCGATCATACAACTCACTGAAACTTTCATTAAGGTCTTTTATAATATGAAAGCCTTCTTCGACAGCCCAGCTGAAACTTGTTAAACCTATTGTTAATGGATTTAATAAAACATTCAAAGGACCAAAACTACTAGAAGTCGAACTTAATGCATTTGCGAGTCCTCCGGCAGCAGAACCCAATTGTTTTGTTAAATTAAACTGTCCGTATTTTAGTTGTTTTGAAATACCAGAAACTGATCCACTTATGGTGTTACCTACTTGATTTAAACTACCGCTAAGTTTACTAGATAATGAAGTTGATGATGTTACATTAGCTGTGGTCTGAGCTTGGGTAGCTCTAGTTCCAGCACGTATAGCGTCTAATTGGGATTGATTAACATTTTGTGTTTTGAGAAACTCTTTTAAAAAATCATTAGATACATTTGCTTGATCTAATAACTTTTTGAGAGTTGTTTCTTGTGCCCATTCTGCCGCTTGAAGTTTATCAATTAATGTATCAGACATTTAAATTCTTTCATGGTATTTTTAACAAATAAATACTATTATAATTCTCTGACAATTATCAGATATACGCATATTTATCGAGGTAAAATTCAATGGCAGGACACAATCCATTACAGCAATATTTTAGACAACCGTCTCTTTTTATGAGATTAGTTACTGGCGGTAAATGGTATAACCCAATTGATGTAGATTTTAATCATGATAAAGAAATAGCAGTTTACGGTTTAACTGCTATAGATGAGGTTATGTTAAACACACCGGATGCAATGTTAAACGGACAGGCATTAGAAAAAGTGCTAATAAATTGCGCTCCCAGTATTAAACACGCAAAGAAGTTTATGATACCAGATTTAAATGCACTATTTTTATCTATAAAGATAGCTACGTCTGGAGGCAAGTATGATCTTGACAGAACATGTCCAAAATGCGAACACGAGAATAATTTTGAGGTAAATTGTCAACATTTTCTCGATTCAATGAGTTTTATTGAAGAATCTGATACCATCGTCAATTTAGATAGTAATCTAATAGTACACGTAAAACCATACACTTTAGAAATGAGACAAATATTTTTACAAAAAGAGTTCAATGAGGAAATAACTCTCAAAGCCATAGACAACAGTAATGAAACTATTAATGATATAGAAAAAGCTAAGATACTTGCAGAAAGTATGGAACGATTAACTCGTATGACCTTTGGATTAGTAGCTAATTCAATAGATAAAATTGTAATGGTTAAAGAACAACTTACTGTAACAGATCAAGAACATATAAGTGAGTGGTTGATCAGTATCAATAAAAGCCAAGCAGATGTTATAATTAAAACCGTAGAAAATCTTAATAATATTGGAATTAATAATACCATCGAAGCTGTATGTACTAATTGCTCTCATACTTGGACCGAAACATTGAATTTTGATCCAATAAATTTTTTCGGCAGACGCTAGCATCCGCGGATCCTGAGCGTATTCAGGAGATGTTAGCTATAATGGAAAAGAACCGCAATATAATCGATCAAGATATCATGACTTTGGTTTTTTATATGCAAGGTGGAATAAGTTACAATGATGCTTGGTTATTAACAAGTGACCAAAGACAACGCATGTCTAAGGTTGTAGAAAAACACTACGAAGCTATGAGTGGTAGTAAGAAGAATATGTTATAGTCACAAAAGTTCATTATTGATTTGAAGTTTTTAATTATTGATCTAGGTTATACGGTTGCTTACGCAACCAGTCTTCAGAGTAGTTGACGCTCGCAATAGCTCGCTAACTACTCTTCGACATTCTCTTAATAAGATATACTTAAAGTATTATATTCTCTTTGTTAATTAGTTTTCTGAAAGATTCGGTCATACTGATCCCAGTTACGGGATCAGTATGACAAACTCGCTTTCTGATGAGTTCATAGCCATTATGACAAAGGTGACCTTATAAAGGAAGGACGGGCGGTTGACCGGTACCCGATTACACCAGCTGATATTCAACGGATAAACAATAAGCCATATCAATCTAACTTACTATTTACAGTGGTTGCTTTTTCTCCAGAGCCACTATCTTTTAACCTATAGCATGGTTATACTGTGTCCAAATGTAGCAATGTCGGGGTGCTACCAACCTTCAATTTTTAACGTATAAGGGACTATGTTTTAGAGTTTTGGATTTTAAGCCAATTGTGAGCCTGTGCGGATATCTTATGTGCCTATATATGAGATCTTAGTGTGTTACAATATTATATGTATTATCTTTAGTAGTTTTAAGTGTACACTTCTGTTATCATAATTTGTCAAATTAATGACAAAAATTTTACAATAAATTTTGGTTTATATTAAATCAAATAAATTTTGAAATATATATAATTTTATTCTAATTAATTTGACCTATACTTCGGTAATATGTAAACTAATAGTGTTGATACACGATTGAGCCACGTGATATTAACATACAATGTGTGTAGAGCCTAAGAAGCTGCAACTTAAAGTTGCAGCTTCTTTTTTATGCAGCTCTCCTCTTTTTAACATATATATTTTGATCAGTTAAGTCCATGAGATAGTTATGATTAGTGATCATTAAATCAACTTGCCATGGTGTATTGTTGTTCACGGATATATTTGGCTGTTGTCTGATAATCATTAAATTAAATTTTTCTTCGGTTATATTTGCATCTTTGATAATTAATGGCTTATCTGTATATGGTATACACAACTCGCTTTGTTGTTTTTCTTTATTATATGAAATTGTTACTAAATCTTTGGTTAATTGAATATGTCTACGTTCTGGGTAATATCGGGGAACTAGCATATGAACAGGATCTTTCATTTGTCCGGATATGTTTTTTTGTGATTGTACCAGTTGATCAGCTTGCGGAAGCATGGTACTGAGTAACTCTGCTGCCATGTGTCTACGCATTTGAGGATGTATATTTCCTATTATTGATATTGAATCAAATAAAAGTAATTTTCTCTCATCAATTTCTACTCGACCATTTTTAATAGCAGACGATGGTACAAGTGAGCTAATAGACTTAGGCCACTCTTTTAAATCCTTTTTGACAAAATCTCTTAGAGTTTTTCCGGTATAAGCAATAGCCGCCCACAACCTTCCATAACCTTCCCGTAATGCTACAACTTCTTCGGGAAAAGCTCGTAACCTCATGGTTCCGCTAATAATAAGGTTATTATAGTAGGATAATTCATTTTCCATAAAAAATTTAAGATGTCTGCGACTAATAGCATCAATTTCTATGTTATATGATTTTTCTCTTTTACTTTTTTTAATACTTGGGAACTTAGAATTATCTAACATGATACACCTTTATTGAATTTTGAATGATATATATCATACTATGTTTAATTGATCAAATGACGGTTGTCAACAGGTTTAATAATAATAAGGTGGTAATATGCCAAGTCCGAGTAAAAATAAAGGTAATAGCTGGGAGAGAGAAGTAGCAGCAGATCTAACCAAGTTATATAATGAACATTTTATGAGAGCTCCTGGGTCAGGTTCATATGTCGGGGGATCTAATTCTCATCGCAAGCAATTCCTGCACGAAGGACAAATACGTAGTTTTAAAGGTGATATAATACCTGGACAAAGTTTTCCTAAAATGAACGCAGAATGTAAAAATTACGGAAGCTTTCAATTTCATCAATTATTTAACGGTGAGGTTAAACAATTAGAAACTTGGTTAGAACAGTTAATGACAGCAGCAGATGATGGTGATTTTAATATATTAATTTGCAAAATAACTCGCACACTTAAATTTGTTGCTGTACAGGATCTATCAGATTTAGTTTTTCAAAATATACCATACATGGTTTATAAAAGTAAAAATCACGGATCTTGGTTTATATGTGAATACAATAAGTTTTGGGAACACAATGCCAACCAGGTAAAGACGTACTGCGCTTGATTAATTTACAGGGTCGTAGTCATAATCAAATCTACTGAAACTATCTTCTTTTATCACAGTTAGAATATTTGTAACTCTCGGTATTAATTCTTCTCTATGACTTATGACAAATACATTCTTGTTACGCTCTCTATCCATTTTTTTAAGTAAATCAACAGATCCGTCTAGTCCAGCACTATCAAGACCCGAGTCAAGTAATTCATCAATAAAAACTAAATTTACAGCATGATTAGTATTTTCGAATATATCTCTAAAGGCCCAACTTAGACCTAGAATTAGTCGCGTACGTTCTCCTCTACTTAGTCCGTCAAAATCTAAATCATGCCCTAATATGGTAATTTCAGTTGTGAGATCATTCATAAATCTAACCAAGTGCGGTAAACCTAATTTATCAATATATTCACCTAGTCTCGAATTAAGATATGCTAGATTTTGATCAATAACTTTCTTACGTATAAAACTATCTTTACTTGTCAATAGTTTTAATAAAAACTCCTGATGTTCGCGATCTTTAACACTTGTGTTCAATATGCTGTAATCAATAGGTTGCAAGGTTTCTTGTAAACTAAGTTCTTGTTCTGCATATGGATTTTCTCTAGTTTTCTCCTTTTCTAAGTCTTTGATAAGTTGTTCAATAGTTGATTTGTGAGATAATGCTTCTCTTAGAGATGGATAAAAAGTTTGTGGTTTGCCTATGTTTTCGAATACAGGTAATAGTGCATCAAGTTCAGATTGTGTATTAGCAATTTCCTGTTTCTCATTTGTAATTTGATGATCTAACTTGGCTATTTTACCTTCTAGATCTTCTGTAATAGAATCGTGTGTGTGATCGTGAAGACCTTGTCCGCACATGGGACATTCTTTGTTTAAAACACTTGTATACTGTGATACCAAAGCGGTTAATTGTGTTTCTAGCTGATTTGTATGACGAGTTTTAAGATTAATATCGCGTGTCAATTGATTGATTGCTTGTGCAAGTTCCCGATGCGATTCAACATCTTTATGATTTTTCAACTCTGTTTCTATATCCAAATCGGCTAGATTTAATATTGCTGCTTCTAATGTATCTATTTCCTGTTGATGGTTGGTAGTCCATTGACCAGATTTTTTCTTAACGTCGTTAATGGTATTTTCAATGCGTTCATTTGACAATTTAACAGTTCTAATTCGTAGTTCTTCTTTTTCAATTTCACTTTTAGTGTTTTTAACAAGTTCTTTTAGTTTTTCAGCTTTTTGACTAAGTTGAGTAATACATAGCAATTCTTCGATAATTTCTCGTTGTTTTGAAACACCCAATGAAAGAAATGGTTCAGTATATGTATTAAGACCCACAATATACTTGAACATTGCATGACTCATACCTAATATGCGATCAATCTCATGCTGTGTGTCCTTGCTTTCGCCCTGTGCTTCATCTGTGTCTTGGCTATTAACATTTTCATCGTCAACAATATAGCGAAAGAATTGTGGTTTACGTCCTCGTTCAATTCTATAATTATGGCCGTTCTTTTCAAACTCTATACTAACACTCATGTTTTTTTGATTGATCTTATTAACAAGATTATCTTTTTTGATGTTAGTTAATGGAGTACCAAATAGTCCGTAACAAATAGCTTGTAGTATTGTACTCTTACCTACACCATTACGGGAACCATTACCACCCAGGTCCAAGTTTTCACCAAATACCAATGTCACACCATTTTTATTTAAATTTACAGATTGCGTTACTGCACCAACACTCATGAAATTTTTCATGGTAACGGATTTGATGTTAAGCATGGTTTTCCTGACAATTTGTGTATATTATAACTATAGAGAATCTATCATGGTATTACAAGATCTAGTCAAAAGAAAAGCCGCTTGCGCGGCTTTTCCAAAGTGTGCAGGGTTCTATTACACAGTAAGAAGATCTGAACCTTCTTTGCCCATAAGTGCGTGTACACGACCTAGGATCTGCAGAACAACACCAAATACACCCAGTGCCATCCAACCAAAGAACACAAATCCCCAATGTAGAGGAGCAACAAAGAGTTCTTCCATGAACCAGAATGTATGACCCCATTCATTGAGACCGACGTTTGGAATAATCATAAATGGTCCAATAGCAACAATCAAGAATGCTAGACTGTATCCCTGAGCAAAGTAAGGAATACGAGTGCGAGCATAAAAGAATGCACCAACAGCAATCACGCTGTAGATCGGATATGACATATAGAACTCAATGATGTGACTTGGAGTAAAGTCAGTATCACGAATAACTGTCATGTGCCAAGTGCCGTCCTGTTCAGTAAAGAAGCTTGCACCCCAATAAATGGCAATGCCGTATACTACTAGCCACTGCACTAGAACAACTAGACGGCGCATCTCTTCACGAGCAGACACGTTAGCAAGATTCCGATCACGGGTCTTCCAAAGATATCCAGCAAGACCCAGTCCTGAAACTAGCTCTAGTGGGATTTCAGTCCATAGGATAGACATCCAATAGGTTTGGAATTCAGGTGCGAACGAATCAAGACCAGCTCTCCATCCAAAGATCTGCTCATAGATACGTACAATTAGGTAGAAAACATTTAGTGTAGCTAGACCAATCCACATTCCGCGTAGATCGACGACTTTTGCTTCTGTGTTGGCAACTGCGCCAACTGCTGTATTTGTACTCATATTTTTTATCTCCTTAGATTTAAGTTAATTTAATCTATAGAAGCTGCTCACAAGTACATGTAAATCTAATCATTAACTTAAGATTAATGCGTCGACTTTGGCATCTCTACTTGTGGATGCTTCTTTTAAGTTTACACACAATACGATTTAAGATAATTTTCAATTCATATTAGCCTCCTTTGTTTGTCGGAAACTCCGAATATTTATCCATATACATAACTTATATGTGTATATAACTTTTAAATATATGACAATTTTTTAAACTGTCAATCTCTGATATATAGAAATCAATTTTTGTGAGTCGATCGTATTACTTTCAATGCTTTTCAAATGGCTAATAACAATACTATCAACACTTTCAAAGTTGATTTCTGCCGATGTGTCTACTCCCACATCAGTGGCCTTTGTCACTTGCATGGTGATTTCTCTGGCACCCAATTCAGTTTCAAAAGTCTCCTTTAAAAAATTAACTTCTTCATAGGTTATATCCAGATCAATTGTAATTTTAGCATATGTTTTATCGTCGACATAAGCATATGGATCAGTCAGTAATTGACTTAATGTTAACACACGATACTTGGGAGCACCGGGCCATGTTTTAAAATTGGGTTTCTTTCCGGGTTCCCATAACATAATACCGCGCTCATCATCTCCGGCATCTGAGAAATTATGAGGAAAACAATTACCGATATACCAAATACGATCTTCAAAACTCTGACGCTTGTGAAAATGCCCAGAGAATACTTGTTTTTGATTTACAAAGTGATCACGGTTTAATTGCCCGTGATCAGGCATCTCAATCATGGCATTCATTTTGAACTTGGGTAATTCAAAATGTCCAAACATATATGGAGCTTTTACTTTTTGTACTTTTTTCCACTCGTCGTCTACTAGCCACGGTACAAATGCCACATCTCCAAATACAGTTAGTTTGTCTATAGCATGTATGTTAGTAAATTCTTTTATATACGGTAAACTGTGAATCTCATATTTGTCTCTATAAAACAAGTCATGATTACCGATAATAAACACAACGTCGTCAAAATGCTTGCTGAGTGTTCTTAAAGCACTGACACTGTAATTAAGTGTTGAAATATTGATTGCAGAGCGAACGTGATGAAAATCGCCCAGAAATATACAAGTACGTGCACCAAATTCTTCAGCTTCATTGATCATCCATTGGATAAAATTTTCACAGGCTTGATTATGATCTCTACTATTATTCTTCAACCCATAGTGAATATCCGTAAATGCTACGCATTTGCTAAAGTCAATTTTTTTTTGAGCCATGATAATTCCTTTTGTTAACTTTAAGGTGTAGTTGACGATTAAATCAAGTAATCGTCATAGTATAAACCAAGTTTCCGCAATCCCATACTCTGGTGTATCCATTGGCTTGCATATTTTCCCATTCGGTAAGGTTAGGATCGAAAGTTAATAATTTTTTTGAAAGCATATGTTTTTGCCATAGTTGACGATTACCGACATATTTTCCGGATTTAGTAATGTAATAATATCCCGGTTTAGATATATGATCTAATTTAAAACCTAATGTTTTATATAAATTACCAGTACTCCATCGTCTATTACAGTAACTAACAATAGATTCGTTAGATTTTACATGATTTTGTATGTAATATTTTAATAACCTCCCAGCAGCACCAACAACTGCGGTTCCTCTAAGACTTGCAAATCTTAATAATTCGTGATTATACCTTTTATTATATCTGCTATTACCAAAGCTAGCAGCAGATAACAATTGTCCTTTATTGTCGAATAATCCTATAGAAATACTTGATCTACAAGGTCCTTGTAAATGATTTAATTCGAAAAAATTATTAGCAACCTTATTAGGTACTACATTAATAGTCAATTGTCTTGCACCAATTTTTTTATTGGTATTAATTAGATGTGATATCTTATCAATTATAAGATCAGAATTGTTAAAATATTCCCAATCAAAGAATTGCAATAATTGTATAGATTTAGATTCTGCAGCAAGAGTTTTTGATAAATGATAATTATAATCTTTTCCTTGTTTTTCACTGTGGTAATATGCACCGTTCAGTTCAATTCCAAAATTAAAATCTGGTAACCAGATATCAATCTCATAAGGGTATATTATATTTCTTACATTACATTTATAATTAATATTTAATTGACCTAGTCTATAACATAGATCAGCTTCCATTGCACTACGGAAATGTTTTGTTATTTCTATACCGTACTTGTTAAAATATTTGCAAAGCTGTGAAGAGCTGATATCCAGGTCTTTAGCAATTTCACCGACACTTTTACCTTGTTTATTTTGATTTTCTAACCAGGACGGATTATGTAATAACTCATATACTTCTGAAGTATGTCTATTTCTTTTACGACTTTCTGTTATTTTATAAGAAATTTCTTTATTCTGTGCCGGATTTTCAAATCCGTATCGTTCAATGTTAGTAGCCTTTACTTTTTCTTGTATATCTGAAGATTTTAAAGGGTTGCTAACTCCATATTTTTTTAAATTTGTTTCTTTCAGTTTGGTTTGAACATTTTTTGATTTAGAAGGATTATCTACTCCGTATCTTTTACGATAGGTAGTTTTCATTTTTTCTTTGACATTTAAAGATTGAGCAGGATAATCAACACCAAAATTTATTTGATTAGTTTTGATTGTACGTTGCTTAAATTCAGGGGTTTGCGAATAATGCTCTACACCAAATTTTTCAATACTGGTATTTTTAACTTTTGTTCGATATTCAGCTGTTTGGCTGTAATGAACTACACCATGTTTTTCTAAATTCGTAGATTTAATTTTATCCTGTGTGTAAATGGCTGTACATTTTTTGCTGCAATAAGCTCTATATTGATGTTCGTCTTGATGCCATCCTAATAATTTACCACATTTACATAGAGGTATTATGTCGGTTTGATTTAGCACATGCCATATTAATTGTCGTGAATTGGTGCTATTTAATAGGGTTGATAATCTAATATATTCAGCCGAATATTGGCTGCTTATTAATTGATTAAAATTTATTCTTGGTTTAGATAAAAGATCCAAAGACCAATTAATAATATTCTTATCCATTTGCATATTATACTGGACATTATTCCAGTTAGTCAACAGATAGATTGAATTATTTTGTTTTGGGAGCAGCCTTTGGTCCTCGTCCAAATCTATTCATAGTTTTAGATTTAACTACTGCATTACCGCTCATTTTTTGAATATCTTGTTCAGTTTGACGGGTATAACTTGGCATAGCACCGTGCATAATAAGCAAGTCATCTCTAATATTTTGACTACGTTTTTCTAAATTAAGTATACGAGTAAAACTATTGTTCACCGCCGCTGTATAATAAGCAAACGGATTAGGAGTATCGCTTTTACTTTCATCAAATTGCAAGCCCATCTGGCTCAACTGTAATAATGCCTGCGACCTCATTTCGTCATTGTAGGTATTGGAAGTTAGGTACACAGTTCCGTTGCGACGGGCAACAAAGCATCCGTACTCTGTTTCGGGACACCATACCCAATCGTTATAAGGGGTAGTTGGAACATTTGGATGATTGATTTTACCGGTACCAACATGTTCTCGTCCATTACGTTTTCCTCCATGAAAATCTAAGCATGAGGTATTGGTTTGATTCTTTCTTTTAGAAAACACGTTTACATTCCAGTAACTAACAGTTTTGCCAAATGAAAGCCTATCTTGTACATAATGAGTATTTGATCTATGACCGGTGATTACACATAGAGCTTGGAACATATCTATGTGTTCTTTAGATTTTTGTACATATCTCTTTTGTTTTCCTACTCGCCACCCGTCACCGTCGATCATTGTTTCAAGCAATAATTCCCGTTGTTTAGTAGTAAGTGCTAATAGAAAATCCCAGTTAAGGTTCTTTTCAGGTAAAACTTTTCCAAATTCTCTCGAATGTTCGCTAGATATTCTAAAGCAAACATTAAATTTATTAGTATATTGTAAATTACTTCTTTCGGAAAATTTATAACCTAACTGATTTAGACACGTTCTAATGCGATCAGCGTAGGGTCCTTCATTTTGCCAAAGAGTTATATTACTTAATATACCAGTTGTTTTACTGAAACGATAACTGCCTTCTGTAACAATCCAACCAGCTAATTCGACTAATGCATCAGAATAAGTTTGTAGGTCATCTTGAACAGCTTCACCTAATAATATTATTTTGTCACTTTCGCGTAGAAGTTCAACTGGGACGAGACCTTGCGGTGTAACTAATTTATGTTCTGGTGTAATAAGCATATCAACACCGGTTTTACTTGTAATTTTATGCATTAAACCGTTGAATTCTCCTCGATATATAGATTTAATTTTAGACCATTTTAAATACCCTTGATCGTACGATAGTATAATATCATTTTCTGTTATATCATTGATTCCCAACCATCCTCGTTGTGTAAGAGCTTCGGTATCTTTGCATACACAGTAGCCTCTCCAGTTGCCTCTGTGACTATAACGTTCTACCAGCTTCATAAACATGAGTGCTAGTCTATTGGTTGTTTTTCCGTGCATGACACTAAAATACCCATTTTCTAATCCACCAACCCAGTGACTTTTACCTACACATACAAATTCACCATCTCTAAATATATAATGTTGAAATGGAGGAAAATTACATTTAATATGACGTTCTGCTTCTGTTTTAGCCTTGTGTAATTTTTCTTCATTTATGGGAACATGATCAAAAGTCATTAACCTTATAACAATACTTTCTGGGGTTATAGTTTCTATATCTAATACTATCTGAGGATTTTTAATACCATTTGCTACAGCTTCCTTTTTCATTTTACTTACAGTATCTGTGTAACGTTTAGTTCTGGCTTGTTCTATACGTTCAGGTGTAGCCTTAGATAAATCTGTTACAATAAAATCGTAATTTCCATATTCTTCTGAAATAAATTCACAATAGGTTTTTTTGCTGCGATGTATTTCTTCTAGTAAGTCTTTATTTGTTAAATATTTGATTTTATTTGTAGGTGAGTTAGTCATAATACTCCTTATATTAGAAATAACATTAGGGCAAATGATTGAAGTGTAACATATTTACACATATAAGTCAAAATGGATTATATACGTAGTTTATAGTGTATATAAATAATAAACATATTATAACAACGGTTTTAAAATGTCAGGGTTTTTTAATTTTAATGGGCTTAACACATTAGCTAATTCATATTTTTCTAATAAGACCAATGATAGCGATTCTAATGGTCGCAGAGCTAGATTAAGGCCTAAACCAGCTGCAATGAATCAGATTGTAGGAGCCGGTGGAAATATACTAGCCCCAATATTAAATACCAATGGTATGATATGGCCTTATCAGCCTGCAATAACTTATCAACAAGATGTTGAATATACACAAGTTCCAATGGTACATACCAATCAAGACTTTTATGCTTATGCAAAAACACCAAGTGTTAAATTAACGTGCGAAGGAGAATTTACAGTTCAAAATCAAACAGAGGGTTTATATGCATTAGCTTGTATACATTTTTTACGAACAGTAACTAAAATGTATTTTGGACAAAGTGCAAATCCCGGTACTCCGCCGCCTATATTACTATTTGATGCATATGGACAATATATGTTTAACAAATTACCAGTGATAATAACCAACTTTCAAGCAAATATGCCCAAAGAACCAGATTATGTGCCAATTGATTTAAGTTTATTAGGGCAAAATCCGCAATTAGACAGACAGGGATTAACTAATGTTTTTACAACGTCGTCATCTGGTATGTTAAATTCTAGTGCAGGTTCGGGGTATGTTTGGTTACCTGCTATATTTAATATTTCTGTTGCTATGACAGTACAAAATACACCGTCAGTGCTTACAACATTTAATCTTGATAGTTTTAGAAACGGTTCATTGCTTACAGGGGGAGGTTGGATATGACGGTTACATACGATCCTAGAAGTCCTTATGCACACACACTACAAGTTAACAAATATGTAAGTTATCTTGATTTTTGGACAGCAAGAATTATTCCATCAGCATCGGATGACTTGATAATCAGTTTAGATACAAAATACAACAATAGACCAGATTTATTATCATATGATTTGTATGGAACTCCGCAGCTATGGTGGATATTTGCAGTACGTAACCCAAATGTAATAAAAGATCCTGTATATGATTTTAAATCTGGAACTGTAATATATGCACCATCTAGTAACACCATAGGGGCTTATATATAAAATGTCAAATCCTGCACCAATTGCGCCGGCATTTCCGTTAGCACTTGATACATCTACATCTTTCTTAAATTATCAAGTTTCTATTCCTGCCGGATCGTCTGAGTCTTCACAATTTCTTATTGGTAATAATGTTAGTTGGGTTAACCCTGCAACTTTACAAACTGCATACCAAAATGGAACCAATATTAACACAACTCCGCAGATACTCGGTAATATGTTCAACACAAATATCGGCAATTATTCTACAGCACAGCCGTCATTATTTAAAACAGTTAATCCTAATTCTATAAAAACATACAGTAATATTCTTAATAATTATGCAAACTATACATATCATATTGTATTTTCTGTGGCCCGAGAAAGTGTTGCATATAGTGTATCATCTACATCTGGTATCCCGTCGTCGGACAAGATAGTGATAGCCGAATCTGGTGTCACGGCCGGATTTAATATAACCAAGTTTAATATTACTAATACCACTTCACCAGGATTTAAACACCAAAATATGAATCTTATGAAGTGGAGTATGACTATTACAGAACCATTTGGTTTAACACTTCAAGATTATATATTATCTGCAGGACAGACTTTAAATATTCAGAACATAAGCAGATTTCCGTTTTTTATTGAGCTTTGGTTTGACGGGTATGATAATGACGGTAATATAACACCAAAAATACAAGGTACATACAAAGCTTGGAGAGTAATGTGGTTAAACTCCACATTACAAACTAATCAGACTGGTACCATATATGAATTAGAAGGTGTATCTGATAATGATTTAGTTAATACAAATCAAATATCATTAACATCTTCTACACTAAAGTTAGAGAATAATCAAACTTTACAAGATGTAATGACTAATCTAACCAATGCATTGAATAAAGATACGCAAAATGCTGATAATAACAAGAATACAACAAAATATAATATAGAATTACCATCTGATATGCAGAATTGGAGAATCTCTCCTCAAAAAGGAGATGATCAAAAAGGATTAGGAACAAACGGTGCTAATATTCCCATAAACAGAGGTCAGGATATTGGTAGTTTCATAATGACTGCAATAGGAAAGTGCGGCACAGACATAGACAATTATCTATATGGGTCTTCTGGAAATGGTCCCAGTGTTGGAACACACGGACTTGCTAGATATATTCAAATTGTACCACAGATGTCTATATCAGGTTACAACACAATATTAAATGATTATGTAAGGACAGTCACTTACAAAGTCATTCCATTTTATACTCCTAGATGTGTTAAAGATCCTGCACAGGCAGAGTTGCAGGGAAGCTTGACTAATCAAACCAACAAATTTAGTTATTTGAACAATTGTCCTACTCCGATGTTGGCTAAAAAATATGAATACATCTATACTGGCAAGAATACAGAAGTAATTAAGTTTGATATACAAGTTGAAAACTTTTGGCAAATTACATTACCTAGTTATTTGGGTAACAATACATATGGACAAGCTACACAGGGGGCAGTAGTTGATCCGCAAAGTCAAATATTTAGAGACCTTAAAAATTACAGTTCACGATATAATTTATTAACTGAAATAACTTCTACAGCAGCTCAAGCTCTTGATAGCGGTATTGGTAGTTTAATTTCTACAACTGGTGTTTCTAGCTTACTATCTTCAGTTTCTCAACTGAGTAATATGTCATCTTCTATACAAAATTTAACTAACCAATTTGCATCTGCTTTACCGTCATTATCAGCAACACCTATATTACCTTTTAGTACAGGTTCTTATAATGCATTACAGTCTATATTGAATAATGTATCATCTACTATATCTAATTCTTCTACATCATTGCCATTTATTCTCAGTCCGAGTCAAGTTGCAAATCAAAACAAATACCTTGAGAGTCTTCCGCCACCGGCTAACACAAGTACAGATCCGTTACAGGTACCATTTTTTGTTGATCCTACTCCTAGAATTCAACAAGTAACATTTAATGGGCTTGAACAAAAATCTCATCCAGACACATCGACACAAAACGGATCATTTCCATCTAGTCAAGGCATGTTCAGTCAGACTATAGGAAATTTATATGACAATAAATTCTTCTTGAACATAACTTTAGAAATTAGAGGAGATCCTTGGTGGATCGGCATGACAAATTTAGAAATGAATGAGTATCGATTTGGCAATACTGGTGCATCCTACAACTATGCTGACTTTCTTCAAGGTGAAAATATGTTTTTATTAACATTTAAGACTGCAACCAATTATGACCAAAACACTGGATTAATGAATTTAGACGCCGGAAGTGAAACATTTAATGGTCTTTATTCAGTTCTTGAAGTTGAAAATCATTTTGAAAATGGAAGTTTTACACAAACTTTATCGGCTTACAAAGAACTTTTCAGCCAAAAAATAGATAAATTATTAACACCCAGTGTTACTACAAATACCAATTTGTAAATTACACTAGATAATTTTATACAAGGTAACTATCGAAGATGCCCGTATTTACAAGAACAACTAACACACCAAAAAGCTTTGAATTTGAGCCTCTCGGACGTGCGACTTTATTAGATAAAATATACATAGGATTTATTAAAGATACTGTAGATAATCAATATATGGGTCGTCTTAAAGTATGGATACCCGAGTTAGGGGGAGATCCAGCTGATAGTTCCGGATGGTTAACAGTAAGCTATGCAAGTCCGTTTGCAGGTGCTACTAATGTTTTTGCTAATACCAACGGAAATCAATACTTGAATTCCCAAAGAAGTTATGGAATGTGGTTTGTGCCACCAGATCTTGAAAATGAAATTTTATGTTGTTTTATAAACGGTGATCCTGGTAAGGGTGTATGGTTTGCTTGTCTATATCAACAAAATATGAATCACATGGTCCCTGGATTACCGGGTAATAATACAACCAATGGTCTGCCAGTTGGCGAATATAATAAAATGCAGACCAATATAAATTTTAATAGCCCTAACAGACCTACTTATGATCCATTAGCAAACGCACTTAAAACACAGGGACTAGATCAAGATCAAATAAGAGGGGTGTCTGATAGCGGCGCTCGCAGAGCTAATCCATACAATTCAGTTTATGGGTTATTAACACCTGGTGGGTCTCAATTTGTACTTGATGATGATCCGGCTAATACCTTTATTAGATTAAGAACACAAGGTGGTGTTCAAATATTGTTAAATGATGATACTGGTGAGATATACATGATCACCAGCGCTGGTAATAATTGGTTCAGCATGACAGCAGATGGTGCAGTTAGTGTGTACGCAGCTAATGATATAACCATGAGGACTGAGCGTAGTTTTAATATCAGAGCCGATCTTGATATTAATTTTGAAGCCGGTCGTAACATGAACATAAAAGCCAGAGGTGATCCAGATGTAGAAGCATCGAGTCAGGGCGGTGGTATAATTCAGATGAATGCTAACACAGCAGTTCATATGTCATCCGGTGATGATTTCTTTATAGGAGCACAAGGGGATGTACATACTTTTGCACAAGGGGGTATATTTAATACCTCCAAAGAAGATAGTAATTATAAAGCAGCAGGATCAATGTTTGTACAATCAGACGGCGGTGATGTTGACATAAAAGCCAAAGCAGAAATACATGCTACTGCTACCAACGTTCATCTTAATAGTGTAGTTCCCGGAGATGCTACTGCTGCTAGTTTTGCACTTGCTCCTCAGGATTTAAATGTAGTAGATGCAACAGTTATTAACGGTACAATTACACCAATAACAAGAAGAACAATTCTTTACAATTTAGTATATCACGAGCCTTACCCACACGATTCTAGTGCTGCATCGGGTCAGTACAACGGATCTGTTCAACAAACTAATCCCGTTACAGATCCAAATATACAATTAGCAAGAAAAGGTGAGATAGTAGCAAATTCAAATGTTCCTTTAGATATAGTAGGTACTCCAAAACCCGGCATGACACCCGGATACTATAAAGGTATTGGGTACGACAATCAAGGTAATCCAGTTTATCAATACCAAGGTGGTGCTACAGGTCCATTAACAATAGGACCTTGTGCTGGTTATAGTACTAGTGCTAGCGGATTGGCATGGTTAAAGTCAAAAGAAGGTATGTTTTGGTCAATATCGCCTGATCCGCCGGGTCAAACTAAGTTGTTTTCAATTGGTCATGGTCATCAGTTATCTCCTGCAGAATTAGCAGGAAAGTATGTAATAATCAATGGACAACGAGTAGACTTGCCAGATGGCAAAATAACAATGGCACAAGCTGATCAACTATTCCAGCAGGATGTTGTTTCAAAAGGGGAAAATCTTGTTAAGAAAGCCATAACAGTAAGTCTTACTCAGAGTCAGTTTGATTCTCTAGTTAGTTTTGCCTACAACACAGGGCATTGTTCTGGCACTGATTTAGCAACTGCAATCAATGCTGGTAATTTTGAAGCTGTTCCGCAAGGTTTTATGAATTGGGCACATCCTTCTGTGTTAATATCAAGGCGTCGTCAAGAAGCACAATGGTTTATGTCGGGAGTTAAACCCCCAACAGGATAAATTAACCCAGCACTTTATCAATAGATAAATATGCAGTTAGAACTGAGAGATATCAATTCATTATGGCTGTATTACAAAATAAAAGGTTATTTGTTGGTTATAGTACTGTTGAAACAAACAGCAAATTACAACAATTCACCGACATAGAACTGATAAAACGAGATTTGTTAAATAACTTTTATACTCGTAAGGGTGAAAGAGTAATGATGCCAACTTATGGGTGTGGTATATGGGATTTATTATTTGAACAATTTGACGATATAGTACAAGATTCAATAATAGAGGAATGTACTAGTGTGATAAGTTCAGATAGTAGAGTTCAATTGATGAATATTGCAGTAACTCAGTTTGATCAGGGATTTACTGTACAGATGGATTTACTCTATGTACCGTTTAACGTAGTAGACACTTTTAGTTTACAATTTGATAATAGAACTATGACAAACTTCTAAGGACTATAAATGACAGTTTCGCAGCAACAACGCCAGTCACAATTATTTGCAGCAGAAGATTGGCAGGTTTTATACACTGCATTTAGTAAAGTAAATTTCAGCTCATACGACTTTAATACTATTAGAGCTGCAATGATCAATTATATTAGACTAACATATCCGGAGGATTTTAATGACTGGATCGAAAGCTCTGAATTTGTTGCAATTATTGATTTATTATCCTATCTCGGACAAAGTCTTGCATTTAGAATGGATCTCAATACAAGAGAGAATTTTATAGATACAGCAACTCGTCGTGAAAGTATATTTAGATTAGCAAGAATGCTGAGCTATCAACCTCAGAGATGTACACCTGCACAAGGTTTGCTTAAAATAACACAAGTAACTTGTAATCAAGACATCTATGATTCTAACGGATTAAATCTTAATAATACCACTATTACATGGAATGATTTAAACAATCCAGATTGGTTTGAGCAATTTATATTGGTTTTAAATTCAAGCTTAAACAGTAATAATAGTTTTGGTAATCCAAGTTCAACCGGTACAATAGGCGGAATTAATACAGAGCTGTACCAACTCAATAACACTATAATACCAACTAGTACAATACCATTTACTGCATCAGTTGGTGGTAATTCGATGGATTTTGAATTAGTAAATCCAAATTTTTCAACAGTTAACACTGATGCAGGTATTTTTAATAATTATGGATATTTCTATGAAATGTCGCCTAATCCACTAAACAGTTGGAATGTAATATATAGGTCAGATGGCAACGGAAACTCCAGTAACAATACTGGATTCTTTTTGATGTTCAAACAGGGTACAATTGGGTTTAGCGATTATAGATTAGATTATCAAATAGCTAATCGTATTATTGATGTAGCAGTTGATAATGTTAATCAAACAGACATATGGGTACAAAGTGTAGATGTTAATGGGTTAGTAACAACCGATTGGACGCAAGTACCTAGTGTTAACGGTTTTAATGTAATTTACAATAGTCTTGACCAAGGTGTAAGAAATATATATTCTGTTGTTAGTAGAGATAATAATGGTTCTGATCAAATAAGTGTGCGATTTGCTGACGGTAATTTTGGTAATGTTCCAATAGGTTTGATAAGAGTATGGTATAGAGTCAGTAACGGCTTACAATATCAGATTAGACCAACTGATATGTCCAATTTACAATTTAGTTTTAATTATAATGACAATATTAATAACACTTATTCTATAGTATTCAATGCTAGCTTACAAACTACAGTGGCTAATAGTCAAGCTAGCCAAACAAATGAACAAATAACTTTAAATGCTAGCCAGGTATATTATACTCAAGACAGAATGGTTAATGGTGAAGATTATAACCTTTATCCGTTACAGAGTTCACAAGCTCTTAAAGTCAAAGCTGTTAATAGAACATACGCAGGACATAATCGTTATATGGATATAAATGACCCAACTGGAAACTATCAAAATATAAATGTTTTCAGTCAAGATGGTATTTTATATTCCGAATACGACCTTAACAAATACGATTTTTCCTATAATGCTGCATTTAATGGATCAGCCGTTGTAACCACATACATACAACCGATGATAAGCGGAACTGCGTCATCAACTAAAATATCTACCGAATTAAGAGATTTTTTCTTAAATAATTATCCAAGATATCCTGCAAGTTTGTTAGTGTGGAGAACAGTTAACAGTAATTCTGGTAGTATGAATGGTGCATTTTTCACAGGAGCAACTGCTCAAAAATTAGGAGATGCTGTACATAATGGTTCCCCACAACTATATATTCAAACAGGAAGTATGGTTAATTTTGCTAATAGCGGATGGTCGTATGTATCTTCAATAGTAGGGGACGGTGACGGAATTTCACAAACTGGAATATTATCTAACGGTCAAGGAGCAGTGACTCTTGATACTAATGTAACTACCGGGGACGTTGTACAATATATAATCCCTACTTGGAGAACAACTTTTAATTCAGATGAAATTTCAAGTATAGCTGCTTCTATAAATCAACAACAAACATTTGGTATTGGATATAATCCAACAACAACATCTTGGTATGTGATAAGCAACGATAATCTTAGCAATAGCAGTTTATTTTCGTTAACAAATGCACAGGATATTACTAGTACTAGTAAAGATGCTAGTTGGTTAATAAAGATGGTTTACATTGGACCAAATTGGAGAATGTATACTAGATCTCAAAGATACGTCTTTGAAAGCGTCAATGATGTAAGATTTTATTTTTCTAATACTAATAAAGTAATTGATCTTACAACTGGGTTAGCCAAAGAAGATTATATAAACATTTTGGGAGTTAATACACAACCTGACTCTTCATATGCATTAGGCACTGATTATTTCTGGAAAATAAAAGGACAATATGTTTATCCGGACGGATACACCGAAGCAAGAAGTGTTCAAATTACATTTAACGATTCTAAAACTTCAGGTGCAGCAGATAATCCTGACGAATTTATTAATATTGTTAATCCAAACATAGGAACAAATAAATTATTATTCTGGCAACAACTTATAAGTAGCGACGGGTATCAGTACTACTCACCTATTACTATTCCTTCTGATAATATATTTAAAACTAAATCAGATATTGTTATTGATAAATTAAAAAACGGAGATTTATTGTTTGTCATAGACACTTCGGCATTTTATTCATATACAAACCTTCAACTGGTAGATGTTACAACAAGTTATAAAGTTAGAGTTGGTCGCAATAATTTAAGTTATCTATGGAAGCATTATGCATCGTCTGATCAAAGAATTAATCCAGCTATTAACAATATCATAGATATGTATGTATTAACCAGTCAATATGATACTGATATGAGAAATTGGATTAGTCTTAACGGTACAGTTAATACTATGCCGTCTCCCCCAACAACAGATGAGTTATTAACAACTTTTAATCAGTTTGAATTATATAAAATGATGACAGATCAAATGGTTTGGCATCCAGTTAAATATCGACTATTGTTCGGTCAGCAAGCTGACCCTGCATATCAAGTTAGATTCAAAGTAGTAAAAACAACGGGTACATTAACTAGTGATAGTGAAGTTAAATCCAAAGTCATTGCAGCTATTAATCAATATTTTAGTTTAGCTAATTGGGATTTTGGATCAAGCTTCTTTTTTACTGAATTAGCAGCATACTTACATACACAGTTAGCTACGGTTCTTGGCAGTATAGTTATTGTCCCACTGAGCGGGGGTAGTAGCTTTGGTGATCTTTTTGAAATTACTGCAGATCCGGACGAAATTTTTATAAGTTGTGCTAGAGTTACAGATATTGACATAGTTCAGGCACTAACTGAATCAGAATTAGGAATAAACAATGGCTAATTTAACAGCTATAGGACCACAGCCGCTTAAACCAGCAACAAGTAATTTGTTAGTAACATCTAACACTGTTGTACCTAAACGATCAACTATAGATTTGTTACCAGATGTTAATCAAACTCAGACTCTAGCTAAGTTTTTCAATGCCACAGTTGATCATTTACTACAACCTGAAAATGTTGAATTTATTAATGGTTATATAGGATCTAAACCGCCATATTATAATTCAAATAAAGATTTTTATGTAACTGAATATGACCAGGAAAGACTTAACTATCAATTGCCTGTTACCGCTGTTAGTATTGATCAATCGTCGGGTAGTATTAACAATGTAATGTTTTATGATGATATCATAAATCAATTGGGTTTACAAGGTGCTAATGTAAGTAATCCCAGTAGACTACTAGATGGTGATTACTATAGTTGGTCTCCCCCTATAGACATTGATAAATTTGTTAACTATTACGAATACTATTGGGTACCAGACGGTCCTGATATGATTCAGTTATTAGATACAACTGATTTGGTTAATTTAGCAATTGGGGCTGTTACATATACTTATACAGGTCGTTACTATCTAACATCTACTGATACTACTGTTACCGGAAGCTTGGTATTTACAAGCGGTATGAGAATACAAGTTATCGATGATATTGATTATACATTAAACAATAGAACATTGATAATAGAAGGTGTTGGTCGGTCTATTAAAATTAAAGATGACATTATATATCAAAAGCCCAGTTGGGATACTGTAAGTTGGGATACAAGAGGTTGGTCTGGTGATGATTCTGTTATTGTTCCAGACTATATGACTATAGGACGACTGAGTACGAATATCAATCGATGGAGTTGGAATAATAGATGGTTTCATAAAGATGTACTAGCGTTAGCCGGAACAATTGTACAAGAAGGTATTGCGGTTAATGCATCAAGACCCATTATTGAATTTAACGCAAACATAGACCTTTATAATTTTGGTTCTTTTGGCCGCCCTGATGTTGATTTAGTTGATACTACTAGAATTAATATTTTTGAAACACTAGTCGGAAGTGCAAGTGGAACTGTTGACGACACTACACTTATTGACGGCATGAGAATATTAGTAACTGCTGATTTAAATCCACAAGTTAATAATAGAATATACGAAGTAGGTGGTATTGTAGAATACGGATTAATTACTCTAACATTGGTATCCGATGGACAAAATACAGACGGATCGCCGGCTATAGGTGATTGTGCATACGTAACATTTGGTGTTTACAACAGCGGAAACACCTACTGGTACAACGGCACCAATTACGTAGTCGGACAAGCCAAAGTTAAATATCAACCACCGTTGTTTGCAGGATATGACAAAGACGGCATTAATTTAATAGATCCTGCAGTTTATCCCGGAAGTAATTTCACAGGAACAACAATATTTACATATGCAATAGACATAACGGCACAAGTTGATTCTATACTAGGACTACAAATTAAAAGAGATCAATTTGGAGATTATGTTTTTGATAACTCTTTAACGACAAGAAGTTATTCATATATTGAAAATAGTCAGCTTACTGATTTCAATGGATATATTTGGTATCGTGATAGTTATATTGGTAATGGTTGGTATAACAGTGGTAATCCTAGTAAACAATATATAATTAATTCGTTTGATATAACAACTCCGACTACAACATTCTTAATAGATCAAATACCTGCTGATTATTCGACTGGATCATTACCACCTGTAATGGTTTACTTAATTCAAAATGGTAATTCTTATTTGTTATTTGAAGAAGTTAATTATACTGTAAGTGGACGAATAATAACTCTCACAACTCCGGCTGCTGTATCGTCGAGAATTGAAATACGTAGTTGGTCTGCAAATTTACCATCTGGTAATAATGGATATTATCAACTTCCTATAAATTTAGTAGCAAATCCCAATAATAATCAACCTACTAATGTGTCATTTAATGAAACTATAAAACACTTTACAGGAATTATATCTAATCAATACAATGAACAAAGTAATGGTGTAGGTAACACAAATTGGAGAGATAGTACTCAGAATAGAGGATTAGGTCTAGAAATATTACAGCACAGATCACCATTGTTAAAGTTAATGATGTTGAATAGCAATAATATCAACACCGGCATGTTAAGCAGTACAAGTTTAACTGATCCAAGTTTAGCAATACAATTTGCACAAAGAGAGTATAATAAATTTTATAATAGATTTATACGTACATTGTTTAAATTATATTCAACATCAGGATACGATAAATCTATCACTCCTCAACAATGGATAGATGCTGCTCTATCACAAGTAAATCTTGGCAAAAGCAAAATAAGTGCTTGGGCATATAGTGGATATGAACAAAATGAAGATTTTTCAACAACAACTGCTAAGCCTACATTTGTTCCGCCAACTGCTACTAAGTTAGGAGTAGCTCCGGCTTATAAGCCAGTTGCATATTTAGACTCTGATTATTATCCACCTAAGTTAACCTTGCAAACCCACGACGGAGCTAGAATTATTTTAGAAGATTTAGAAGGATTACAGTTAGGTACTATAAGCAATAATGCAACTAAAACTTCAAACCCAACACTATTAACTAATCCGGTAGCATCGGCATGGTTACAATTTGAACTTGACCTTTATAATGCTATTCCGTCTATGTATAGTGACATTGATGCAGTACCTGCATTTGATGTTAGAATATATACTCCGGGAAAATGGAGAACAACTGATTATACACGAAAAGAATACTTAAACATATTAAGACCTAGTTTTAGTAAATGGATAATACACGCACAAGTTGACTATATGGCTAATACTGGTTATTCACCAAATAATCAGTTTTCATTTAATTATAGCAATTGTGTTGATAAACAAGGAAATTATGTTCCGGGCCATTGGAGAGGAATTTACAGATATTTCTATGATACTGATCGTCCTCATACTAATCCATGGGAAATGTTGGGATTTAGTCAACAACCCACATGGTGGATAAGTGAGTATGGTCCTGCTCCGTACACCAAAGGAAATACACATTTATGGACTGATCTTAGAGATGGTATGATTAGACAGGGAAACAGAGCTGGTCGAGATTTAAATTGGGCTAGATCTGGATTAATGGATTGTATACCAGTTGATGATCAAGGAAATTTACTACCTCCTTTATTAGCAGGAACTATAGTAAATCTACCAACAACTGTTGATGCTAAATCTGAGTGGGAATTTGGCGATGGTGCACCGGTAGAAAATGCATGGATAAACAGTATTGAATATGAATTTGCTGCTGCATTAACTGGTTATTTAATGAAACCTGCTAGATTTATCGAGCAAGGATGGGATCCATTAAGAACTGTTAGTGCAGGATCAAATGATACTAAACAATATTTGTATATTGATACAAATAGTCGTCGTAGTAGCAGCAGATTTTATGTTCACAGAGAGAACCCTTCAAGTATTAATGAAATTTTAAATATTCCAAATGAATCAAATTTAACATTCTTTGGAAGCTGGGGTATCCAACATTGGATAAGTGAGTATTTAATCAGCCAAAATCTCAGCGTTACCACTTATATGGGCAACTTAATCAGGGGATCGTACGGTGTTTTGGCACACAAAGTTGGTGGGTTTATTAGCACTGACAATAGCTTAAGAGTTACCGCTGACAGTTTTGGACAACTTGGTTATACAAATCAATTAATACCTAGTGAAAATATACAAGCTTACATATACAGATCAACTAGTTTAGGAGTATATTTTTATAGCGGAGTTATAGTTTCTAAGATAAACAATGGATGGAAAGTGTATGGATATGATGGTATTACACCGACATTTACTACTATTCCCAGCATACAGACCGGTCCAAAAATTAATTTGGTTATAGGTAATCAATCTGTTACAGAATATCAAACAGGACAAGGTACATTAACCGTTCCTTATGGCACCATATTTGGTACTAGACAGGAAGTTTACGACTTTTTAATATCTTATGGTAGATGGCTAGAAAACAATGGTTGGGTTTTTGATACTGTTAATCAAGACAGTGGTAACGTTATAAACTGGAGACAAAGTGCTAAAGATTTTATGTATTGGAGTCAAGGTAATTGGGATAACGGAAACTTTGTAGCACTAAGCCCGGCCGCTAACGGAGTTAAGTTTCGACAAGATTTTGGTAGCATTCAATACGTAAATGGCACAATAGGAGGCACATATCCTGTTTTAGACAAATTAGGACAGCCAATAGAGACACAAAATGTAGAAGTTCTTAGACAAGATGGCGAAATATTAGTAAATCCTATTAATAATCAAACTATATTTGGTTTACGACTGTTTATGACATCAGTTGAACATATACTGTTGTTTGACAACGTAACTCAGTTCAATGATCTTATATATGATCCGTTATATAACATATATCAGCCTAGACTTAAAGTATATGGATATAGAACAAATGGCTGGACTGGAAGACTAGATGCACCCGGATATTTTCTCTACCAAGATTTGGCTACTAATCAATGGAAGATGGTCAGTAACTTTGAAAAAACAGCAGAAGATTTTAGATTATTATATAATATAGATCAACCAAAAAATGTACTGAAAATAGATAATACGACAGGCAATGTTATAGATACACCTAGTGTTAATCATGCTGTTACTAATTCTGATTTATCATCACTTGCTAGTCATCTAATAGGTTATCAATCGAGAGATTATTTACAAAGTTTACTATTAGACAAATCTACAGAATTTGAATTCTATCAAGGATTTATTAGACAAAAAGGATCTCGTCGGGTACTAAACACCATGTTAAGAAATACCAGTATATTAGGTAACGGCGAAGTTATTAATTATTACGAAGAATTTGCGTTTAGAACTGGGCGATATGGTGCTGTAAGTCTTAATTGTAATATTGATTTTATTTTACCGCAGTCAGAGTTTGTTAACAATCCTCAACGTATTGATGTTTTCAGTTATTATGACAGTACACAACCTAGAGACGGAGTTATTGAAATAACAGCTAGGGACCCAGCAATTGTCGTGCCACCAGAGAATTATGAGGGCAAGTTATTCCCTCTGAGAGCATCTGTCGGAAATAATTTTTATGAAGATTTACCTACTGCTGGATATCTTCAGTTAGGTGAAACAACATATTATGTTGTAGACCAAACAGCTTTGTTGAATTTTTCATATACACTAATACCCACTAGTACATCTTTGAATGTAGGCGATACAATATGGCAGTTCATAACCGACAATCTGTCATGGACAGTATGGAAAGTGGCTTCACCGACAAGTTCAGTTATTGGAACTATTACTACTACTGTAGATAATACAACTGTAATCAACTTTAAAGGGCCACATGGTATTGTAAACGGAGATATTATAGTAACCAGTAATTTTATTAATAACGATACTCTTAATGGTACTTTTACAGCACAAAATGTCACTGTGGATACTATTACATTACCAGTTAGTACATTCATTTCTGAAAATTCAGGTACTGTTCAAGTGTATCGTAGTATACGATATCATAGCAAGACTGATCTAGAATCAGCCGTGATGTTAAATGGGTGGACTGATGGCGACATAGTTTATGTTGATAATGGTGAATCAGAAAATCAATGGACTGTTTATAAACGTCATTTAAATAAATGGGAACCTATTAGAACTGCACAGTCTAAAGTAAATGCTGATCTTATGTTAGAAAGTAAATTATATAACAAGACGTCGTTATCAGTTGTTGCATATTTAGAATATTTTGATCCAGCTAAGGGTTTTATACCTGGTACAGCCAATACAGAAATAACATACAAAAATGTTTTTGATCCTGCAAAATATAATAATGGCGACACAGCAATTTATAGTATTGATTCTAACTTATCGTGGGCCGATTCCCACGTTGGCGAAGTGTGGTGGGATTTAAGTACCACACGATATATAGATTACGAGCAAGGAAGTACAGATTATAAATCAAAAAATTGGGGTAAATTGGCACCCGGAACTACTATAGATATATATGAGTGGGTAAGAAGTCCTGTCCCCCCTAGTGACTGGGCTTCATACGCGACCTCCCAAGCTACTCTTTCTCAGTATGGATTTGGATATACATTGTCCGGGGTGGTTAGAAATGCAGCATCTCCTGCATGGACTCAGACCACAGAATACGATTCAAACGGTAATAGTAATACTTGGTATTATTTTTGGGTTGGACACAGTGATATGAGACCAACAGTTCCGACTAGATCATTGACTACAAATGAAATTACCAATATCATCATAAATCCACTTTCAAATGGTATATCTTGGTATGCAGCGATAAGCGAACGTAGTTTGATAGTATGTAATATTAATCAATATTTAAAATCAGACGATACAGTTATTCAACTAATTTATACCAGTAGACCAAATGATGACAATGATTATAAAGAGTGGTCGTTAGTTAGAAGCGGTGACGGGTCGTCTTTAATTGATGAACAATTTTGGTCTAAACTTAGAGATAGTTTAACTGGGTACGATTTAATGGATAATTGTGTCCCAGACCCTTACCTTAATGAATTACAGAGATATGGTACATTAATACGACCTAGACAAAGTTGGTTCATTAATAGACTAGCAGCTTTACGTATTGGCTTAGATTATGTTAACAATGCATTACTAAAATCGTTAACTCCCTTGGTAACTGATACTGAAAAATCATCATGGATAACATATTTTAATCAGGGAGAACCTTTACCACCATCTGTGGGAAATTGGGATTACAAAGCAAATGATATGTCAAGTCTAAATTTACTATCACATAGAGTACAAAATGGTGCTCGTGTGCTGGTATTACCAACAGTTGGTAATAACAACATGTGGACTATATGGACATGGTATGACAGTTTATCACAATTCGTATTAACTAAGCAACAGTCTTATAATGTGCAGAACTATTGGTCATATGTTGATTGGTATTATACTGGATTTGATTCTAATACCATTCCTACATATACTGTAAACACGTTAAATGATGTTGTGAACATTAATTTAAGTGGTACTCAAACCATAAAAGTTCTTGACTATGGTTCAACCGGGTGGGCCCTCCTTGGATTAGTAAATGGTATTCAACAGGTAGTTGGATTACAAGATGGTACTATACAAATTAGTGATAATTTATGGAATACTTCTGCAAACTTAACTGGATGGGATCAGACTCTATATGATAGTGCACCATTTGATTATAACCCAACCATTGAAATTGGAATTATTTTTGACGGAATAAGATACGGTATTTTTGGTTCAGCTGACGGTATAGATTTGAATAATTTTTTCTTTACCATGATTAACTATGTGTTTAGTGAACAGAAATATGTAGATTGGGTTTTTAAAACTAGTTTCATGGTTTTAAGCGGATCTAATGAACCCTTGACAATGAGTCAATTATACACACCTAGCACAGTTGATACATTATTGAATTATATTAATGAGGCAAAGCCGTATAGAAGTAAGGTAAGAGAATTCTTAAGCGGTAGAACAGCTATAGATACTCCTTCGATAGAACTATATGATTTTGACAAACCTCCTTATCATGGATCAATATTAAATGAGAATGATTCTTATGATGCTAATATAATGGCAAATAATTCTACCTATTCCTCATGGTATAATAATTATAAAACAAACCCCAATTTAATTAGAAATTTAAAAACAACATTGGTATTTGATAGAGTAGCAAGCATGCCAACCGCAGCTAGCATTATAAATGCATACAGTTCTGGAAATACTGTTACATTTACTGTGTCACCGGATTATATAGGTAATACTTTTACACTTGGTGAAATAGTTACAATAAGCAATGTGATTCAACAGGGTAATACTTTAGTTTCATTTGCATCTACTGATGTTGTGGTTACCTCAGCATCTGGTAATGTAATAGTAGGATATTACAGCGGTAATATAGGGATTGGTAGCGGAGTAAACGGAAGCGTGTTCCACCAAACATACGGAGCAGCTGATCGCATAATGAAATTGTATAGTCCTTCATTATATTTGCCGCCGATAGATAGTCCAGATTTAATTAGCGGCACTGATTTTAAGGGTCAAGTTTATTCGGGAAATAATTTTAATATGACACCCGGTTGGGGATTAGCCCCTTGGGATTTTGCATCTGGATGGGATGCAGATGCAACAGCATTTGATAGCTATTTAGAAATTATATTAGAAGGTGGTATGCCACCTGTTTATGATCAATTCTACGGTAATGGTATCACTAAACAGTTTAGATTGTCTAAAATACCTCAAGACATGCTTCATACAAAAATTTGGAGAGATGGCGTAATATTAACTTACGGAATTGACTATAAAATTCCAAACTGGGCAACTGGTGCAGAAGTAGCCGAACCTGGTAATGGATATCAAGTAGGAGAAATATTAGATCTATTAGAAGATATACCAACTTCTGATAGCAGTGATATACAAGTTAAAGTAACACAGGTTACGTCATTAGGTGCTATTAAAAAAGTAGAAGTAGTGAACAAAGGATTTTATAATATTGTTCAACACAATCCGTATATTACAGGATACAAGGATTATCAGGTAGGTAACGGATCGGGTGCAATTATACAACCGATCTGGGGAGGCCAAACACTTGCATTTGTTGATCCGCCACTTGATAGCAATGTTCCAAATATTTGGGTATTATATGCAGGTACTACGTTTGAACCTGCACCCACTGGAGATTTTGATATAATAACAGACGGTGGTGATTATATACAACCTAATATTGAAGAAAATCATCCAGAAGAGTTATATAAGACCAAATTACGAGATGCAATGGTTTTAGACACTTACACTATACCTGTTGGAGGAAGACCAATTGTATCAACAAAATCATATGTAACAGACGGTCGTACAGATCATTATGATCTTGGTCTGAGGCCACAGAGTACATCAGCTGTTTTAGCCTATCTAAATGGTAGTATGTTGTATTATGGACCATTTAATGATTATGTAATAAATTTTGAAACTGGTACATTGGTATTCATTTTACCTCCGGCATCTGGGCAAAATTTAATTATAACCACTTTTGGTGAAGGTGGGTCAGGTAGTAGCATTTTATCTGTTAATGTAGTGAATAGCGGTGAAAATTATTCTATTAATGATTCAATAGTACTAGGTGGCGGCATACCTGCATTATTAGGAGATGGCTCACAAAATGCTGCAAAAGTTACTGTTACAAACATTACTGCTGTTAATGCTCATATAATATCAAACGGTCAAAATTATAAAATTGGCGATATTTTAATATTGTCTAACAATGGAATAAAAGATACTGATGCTGTTAGTAAACTAATAATTGTTGTTGATCAAATATCAAAAACCGGTGCTATATTATCAGTCTCTATTCAATCGCCGGGTAATTATACAAACATACCAACTAATATTCAGTGGCAAACATCTAGTAAAGGATCTGGAGTAGTCATCTTATTGACTTGGGGTGTTCTTGCTGTATCGTTGGTAAATCCGGGGTTATATGTTAAAAAACCATCGGGTAATTTTACACAATCTTATATCTATCCACAGGGCGGTTCGGGCGTAGAATTTTCTCCGATATACACTAGCATAGTAGATCGGGAAACATTTGTTGCTGACGGCCAGACAGGTACTTATACACTAAACAACTTTTTAACTGAGATTAATAATGTAATGGTTACTGCAAATGGAAGTATAATACCTTCTAGTAATGTTAAGTTGCAAAATAATACAATTACAATAGTACCTCCGCCAATTTACGGATCATTTATAGTAGCTACAGTTTTTAACACAGATCAATATAGTACAGTATTAGATACCGAATTCACAGCAAACGTAGATGTTAATGGAAATTTAATTACTACTTATAGTTTACTTAATAATTCATTCAATACTGTACCAGATTATTCAACGGTGATAGTTAGTGTAAATGGTAGTGTATTAGCCCCTCCAACTATGGATACTGGTATTAGCAATGGTTATTCGAGAGAATTTAGTATTTCTTATCAACCAGCTGATTTATCATATCTAAATGTTTACGTAGATGGTGTATTACAAGTTCTAGGGGTAGACTATAACGTAATAAATCAAAATGTGATATTTACATATGATATTCCAGTTGATTCGGTATTTGTATCAGTTATTACCGATCCATATTATGGATTTGAATATACATTAAACGGTGCATCAATAACATTTAATGTTATTGATCCCAGTGGATTTGATGAGATGGGATTTGATGATTTATATGGTTTTGATAATGATCCTAAAATACTAGAGAATGGTGACCTGGTATCTGTTACCAACTTTAGTCAGGATTTAAGCTATCAATTTTTTACTGAACAATTTATAGGAAACTCAACTGGCAAATATGAGTTAGCAGGAGAACCAGATTCAGAAAGTACATTACTTGTAATTGTTGATAATGTTGTTCAACGAGTGTTATGGGATTATGCATTAATTGTTACACCTTTAGAAGGATTTGATACTCAGGGATATGAGTTGGCTCTTTTTGATGAAGGTTCAGAAACCATATATACAGTAGTGTTCAATCAAAACATTAAACATACTGATCAGAATACAATTATTATAAGATATATGAAGGGAAAATCAGAACAACCTGCTACAGCTTTTAGACAATTTATAAGTTCATCAAATTATAAACAATCTCAGGTATTGTCTGACAACTCTAAAACAATATTGTTAAGTAATATACATGTAAATACAAGCGAAATAGATGTAGCTGACATTAGTATATTATCTATGCCATCTGCATTAACACCTGGATCAATATGGGTTAATAATGAAAAAATTGATTTCTATGGTATTACTCCTAATCCGACACTGGGATATCCAAATAGAGGATATCTAACAAATATTGTAAGAGGTTCTGGTGGTACTAGTATAGGATTAACAAGTATATATAATACATTATTTTATAACGGCAATGGTACTACAAAATTTTTCTCAACACCCTCATCCAGTTCTCTTCACGGTGAGTCAGTTTTAGTGAATAATAAAATTCAAGCAGGTGGTAATATAGAATGGACAGTGTTGGATGGTAATATGAACTTAATTTATGTTAGTCATACTATATTATCTGTAAATTCTATTAGAGTATATATAGAAAGTAATCAAGATATATTATTAGGATTGAATTTTGATTACACACTTCAACCAAACAATATAGTTAAATTAAACACTGTATATCCTGCCAATACTGTAATAAGAGTTGAGTTAGATTCAAATATAGGTATTAGAAGTAATTACTACATTGGAATTAATCCTCCTACTACAGTTTTAAATGGAACATTTACACCAGGAAGATATGTTGTGTTTGATAATTTAAGCATACCATCGGTTGGATTTAACAACATTCTTATAAGTGATTTAGTTTCAAACTTCTCAACAACAACTGTTTGTCATATTTCAGGAAGCATGATTAGAGATGCAGGACACAATGTGATAATACCTGGTGGTTATAATTGGGAAGCTGCAACAAATGGGTTACAATATAGTAATAGTAGTATGAGTAAATTCATATTAAATCACCCAGGAACAGTTAGCTAAATACACCATGAACACTGACGTAAATAATAAAGATTTAGTTGTTAATCCTGTAAACAACAGCGATATTGATGAAAATATGAGCTTATTCATATACGGTAATATCAAAATCAAAGATGTAGATACGGGAGAAATACTAGTAAATCAACGATTTTAAGCGAGACCTATGATATGATTTTCAAAACTACTCAACATGTAACTGGACACGTTAAAATATCAGATGTAAAAACTGGCGAAGTGTTAGTTGATAAGGACAACGCTATCAATTTTGAAAATTTTTCTATAGCTCTTGCACAAACTATAGCAAATAAACCAGATACTTGGATACAAGAAATGGCATTTGGTAACGGCGGAGCTACGGTTAGTGGAACTGGTACTATTACATATTTACCACCTAATGTATTAGGACAAACAGCGCAACTATATAATGAAACTTATGTAAAAGTTGTTAATGATCAAAGTCCGTTGAATCTTGATCCAAAAAGTAATTATATAAATGTATCACATAGTCTTGGTACTACATATACGGATGTAATAGTTACTTGTAATTTAGGTCTTGGTGAACCAGCTGGACAATCTGCATTTGACACGTCTACAAATATCACTGATACTTATGTTTTCAGTGAGCTAGGTTTAAAAGCATATAGTGCATCTGGCCCAGATACTGGAATATTACTTACACATGTAATATTCAGTCCTGTGCAAAAATCATTAAATCGTCAAATTGAAGTGGTATACACTATAAGAATTCAAACAGTTTAAATTTGTTAATTATCATGGTGTATTTCCACGTATAAATAACTGCACATTTATCCGAAGGTATTAACAACATGGCTACTAATATTTTTAACTACGATGGAACACTATTAACCACAGTTGCTGACGGTGCACTTGATGAATCCCATGCTAGTATAAAGTTCCCAGGTAGAGGTTATCAAAATTATGGAGAACCTGTACTAGAAAACATTCTATGGGTTATGCAGAATTTTGCCGGTACAACTGCCCCGCCAAATCCTTCCGAAGGGCAGCTTTGGTATGACAATACAGCCGGAGCAAGTATTTTAAAAATTTGGGACGGTATACAGTGGGGAATTGCAGGCGGTGTTATTGCATCAGCAACACCGCCTTCCCAAGGTTCAAATGAAGGTGCGTTTTGGTATGACACTGTTAACAAACAGTTGAACACTTGGAGTGGTACTACATGGGATCTTGTAGGACCATTAGGCAGTAAAGTAAATAGTGACCCAGTTAATCCTGCAATACCAGACCATAGTATTATAGATTCGGTTAAAATAATTGCAGTAGAAGACGGCCAGGCTCACCAAATATGGAGAGTTACAGTAGGCGGAAAATTACTAATTATACTAAGTAAAGATCCAGTATTTACACCACAGAGTTCGAATCTTATTAATGGCGGTTTTTCTAAAATATATCCAGGTATTAATTTTAATAGTAGTATATCGGGTATCAGTATTGCAGGTGACAACACCATATTCAAAAGTACGCAAACTAACACACCGAGCATAGATGTTAATTGGGATCTTGGATCACCTAGTAAGAGATTCAATACATTTTATAGTGCTAGTGGTGTGTTCTCAAATGGTATAGGAATTAATACAGTACCAACTCAGTTCAATTTTGAAGTAAATGGTACCAGTAAATTTGACAACACAGTTATATTTGGTCCAGGTGCAACAACTCATGCTCCGACAAAATGGACAGCAGGTCCATTATTAGCTACACCTCAGAGTGGTGCTGTTGAATTTGACGGTAATGACTTTTATTTCACGGGAATATTAAACGGAGTACCAGTTAGGCAAACACCTATATTTAATTCAGTTACCGGAAATTCTTCAACTTACTATGTTAGTACTCACGGTAATGATGCTAATGACGGTAAAAGTCGTACAACAGCATTTGCAACAATCAAAAAAGCAGTATCTGTAGCAACAGCCGGTTATTCAATATTCATTGAAAGTGGTGAATATTACGAACAAAATCCAATACGTGTTCCGCCAAAAGTCAGTATAGTTGGTGATAACTTAAGACGTGTAATAGTAAGACCTGTTCATAATCAGCTAGACATTTTTCATGTTGACGTAAATAGCTACTTCTTTGGTATGACGTTTAAAGATCACCGAGCTCCTGCTTTCTGTTTTGCATTTCCGTGTTCACTAGCAACTGCTGTAGTAGTCAACGGGACAGTAACCAAAATTATACCAAACTGGAGCGATAGTGGGTATGTTTCACCTCCAGAAGTTTATATAGAAGCACCTCCGTTTGGTAACGGTGGTAATACACAAGCTATTGCAACGGCTAACTTGGTAAACGGCGCTATAGTTGATGTCATTATTAATGTTAATGGCGGGGGTAGTGGTTATCTATATCCGCCAATTATTTCATTTACTGGGTCTGGTAATACAGGATCTGGTGCTACAGCAACAGGTAGAATTAATTCAAATGGGCAACTGGTTGCTATAGATATAACTAGTCCCGGTAGCGGATATGTTGCACCAGTTTCTGTTGCAATATCGGGCGGCGGCGGCTCTAATGCATCTGCAAGTGCAATTGTGGCAGACGGTGTTATTGGATCATATACTATAGCAGCAGGTAAAGGCGGTTCTGGATATACTAGGGCTCCTTGGATCTCTGTCAGATCTGCTAATCCTCCAATAATAACTAGTTCACCGTACGTACAGAACTGCTCGAGTATTACAGGACCATTTGACATTAATGGCCAACTAATCACCGGATTAACATTACCGTATGATATTACTGCACCAGGCGGCGGATATGCAGCAGTTGATACCAACGGTGCAGGTGCTGGTATAAGAATTGACGGCGAAGTTTGCCATCCTAATACAGTTATTAGAAGTTTTGTTGCAGATGCGTTCACTCAGTTAAATCAGGGTGGTATAGGACATTTGATTCTTAACAGAGGATATGCTCAATTTGTTAGTTGCTTTACCACATTTAGTAGTATCGGATACTGGGCAAGAAGTGGCGGATTTGCTAACATATCAAACTCAGTTATTGACTTTGGTGATATAGGACTTCAGGCCGAAGGATACTATCCTGGACCACTTGTTAATGGGCGATATGAGGGATATAGTCCGGGACTGGTAGATCGAACATATACATCAAGTCTTGGATATATTACTGTTACAAATGGTGGGTCTGGTTATACAGAAAACTTTACTATGGCGTTCCCAGAAGGTTTAGGAAATGTTGGCGGCACCGCAGGATATGGAACAGTTATAGTTAATCCTACATCGGGCCAAGTGGTTGGTGTGCAATTAATCAATACCGGCAACGGATATGTTTCTAGTACATCGGGACCTATTAATTTAGTTGATCCAACTAACGTTGCACCAGGAACTGGCGCACTTGGTTTAATATCATTAGAAAGCCCAGCTTCTATACAAGTAGACGATACAAGTCAAAAACCAGAATCTGGATCCGGAATGTTACTTAACGGAAAATTTTATAAAGTTGTAAGTGCATATCCCGGATCAATACCAGGAAGTTGGCTTGTTACAACAATTCCCCCTGTTATTTCTACAAATCAAGGAGCAGAAGTTTTCTTCTATGAAATTAGTAATATCAGTACAGGCGGCCTTGCATTAGAATATGTCGGATCTGGAACTACATACAATTCTCTACCATTTTACGGTGGTATACCAGATGTTACTAAGCAAGTTGTAGATGGAGAAGATCCCGGCTCATTATTATATCCTGGGCGTGTTTACTATGTTACCATTGATAATACAGGTAATTTTAAAATTGGACCATTCTTTTCTGTTAGCTTTATCGACGGTACTATAACCTTTGGTGCAGATTCTAAAATAAATTTAACCAATTTGATTTCTATCGGGCCGTTTGAAAGAAATGGAGCAGTAGTCGGTACGTATGCAAACGAAATTTCTTACCAAACACCGTCGTTAACACATCTCTCAGATCCAACTCTTGATTCTCATACAATACCCACTCAGGCCGACGTAAGAGGTTATTTCTTACAGGTCAATAGCGACATATTACCATATGCAGATAACGCTTATAATTTGGGGATTTTGGGTCAAAAATGGAAAAAACTCAACGCTTACAGTGTAGTAACTGGTAATATATCTGCAACAAATTCTGTTGTATCTACTGAACAAGTTGACGTATTAACAAATACTACACTAATAACAACACCAAATCTTATTGTAAATGGTAATAGCACTATAAACACTGCTATAATTACAAATGCATTTATTACAACTGCAAATGTAAGTGTTATTAATACACCTTTGATACTGTCTAATGTAGTAGAAACAGCATCTTTACTTTCTGGAACTGGACATTTCTCAAACACACTTGATGTAACAGGTAATGCCAGCTTCACAAGTAATGTAACTGTTAATGGTAACATACTTGGATCGTCGATTGCTACTGCTGGCACAGCTACACTTGGTACTACAACCATTACCGGACGTATATTAGGAGATTTTACAACAACTACTCCTTTTAGCAATAGGCTTATGTTTCAAACTACTACAGCAAATAGTTTAACTGGTGTTCCTATTATTCCTAACGGTACAGCAAATATTGCATTTGTTGAAGTTAATAATGACGGTACCGGGGGTAATAACGGGTCAATGGGGCAATTATTAGTAACCGGTAGCGACGTTAGACTTGTATCAGGCGCCAGAGGAACAGGAGCCGAAATACCACTTACATTTTATACCAACGGACTTGAACGTGCTCGTATTGACACATCTGGTAATGTTGGTATTAATACAACTTCTACGCTTTATACATTACATGTTAATGGATCTACATATATAGACGGTACTTTAACACTTGGAAACCCATTAACAGTACCAAGCGGTGGTACCGGAGTTACATCATTATCGGGTGTTGTATACGGGAACGGTACAGGTGCATTTACAGCGGCAACAGGAACTCAAATTTCTACAGCGATTGGAGCTACCTATGTACAGAATGCAAATCATGCAACAAGTGCTGATAGTGCAAGTGGTATCAGCGGCGGTAGTTCAAGCGCAACCTTTGCTGGCCTTACTGTTACAGGTACTGTTACTTTTAATAATCCATTAACTGTGCCAAACGGCGGCACCGGTGTTACGTCATTAACAGGCGTTGTGTATGGAAACGGTTCAGGTGCATTTACGTCAGCATCTGCTTCTCAGATTGTCAGTGCTATTGGCTCAACTGCGGTTGCAAATGCAACAAACGCCAGTTATGCAACAACAGCCGGCAGTGCAACAAGTGCAACAAGTGCAACAAATGCTACTTATGCAACAACTGCAGGTAGTGCAACAAGTGCAACAAGTGCCAGTTATGCAACAACAGCTGGCAGTGCATCATCTTGTGTAACTTTTTCAAGTACCACAATGAACATTCAATGTACTAGTCTCACAGCAACGGGTGATATTACGGCGCTAACTGGGTCTGATCAAAGACTTAAAATTAATATTACACCAATAAGTGATGCACTTACAAAAGTTATATCATTAGACGGTGTTACATTTAATTGGACAGAAGAGGCTAAAAAAGTTCCTACTCGTAGTGATAAAACAGAGGCGGGGGTAATAGCACAACAAGTTGAAGCTGTATTACCTGAGGTCGTTGTTACCAGAGAAGATGGATATAAAGCAGTTGATTATCCTAGACTTATACCTCTATTAATTCAAGCGATTAAAGAACTTAATGAAAAGGTAGAAAAATTAGAAAAAGGTCAGTAACGCTTTTTTGATATTCCAACAGCAATAAAAATGCCTACGAAATAATTTCAGTAGGCATTTTATTTGACACTGAATTAGCGGTAATAAATAACACGCACTTAATTAACGGATAGGTACCTATGGCTATCGAAATTTTTAACTACGACGGAAGTCTTTTAACTACTTTACAAGACGGAACTATAGACGTTTCTACTTCTACTTTAAACTTAGTCGGTAGAGGATATAAAGGTTGGGGAAAACCAATACAGCAAGATTTGCTATGGATAATGCAAAACTTTGCTGGTACACAAGAGCCGGCAAATCCTGTAATTGGACAGCTTTGGTACGATACTTCTGCTAATACAAATATATTAAGAGTATGGAACGGAACTATATGGTCGGAAAGTAGTGATGTTGTTACTCAGAATTCTGCACCTCCTAGTGGTGCAAATGTTGGTGCATTATGGTACGATACAAATAATCTTCAGTTACACGCATGGAACGGTACGACCTGGGATATTGTTGGACCATTAGGTAGTAATATAAATGCAGATCCTTTGAATCCGGGTGTACCTGATCACAGTGTAATCGATGCTATAAGTGTTAGAGCGTCTGAAGACGGTTCTCTACATCAAGTTTGGAGGGTTACTATCGGTGGCACACTACTTGCTGTTATAAGTAAAGATCAAGCGTTTACACCAGCGGGTGGAATATTAATTTCTAACGGATTTACTAAAATTCAACCTGGTATTAATTTTAGTCTTAATGTAGCAAATGCAGGCTTATCTGGTGCTAATATGGTACAAAGTCTTGTACCAAATTCTGATCTTGCTTACAATATAGGTTCAAGTTCTTATAGAGTTAATAATATATACACTGGTTCTTTAACCTCGTCGAAGAATATTACAGCTGATTCTGCGTCTTTTGGAAATATAGTAACATTTTCAACAGGAACTACAGCCTATCCGCCTGCTATTTGGCAAGCAGGGACATTGTCAACATCTCCGCAAGCTGGAGCAATAGAATTTGACGGTAATAATTTTTATATTACTACACTAATTAGTAGTGTTCCGACACGGCAAACAATAATATCAAATTTAACAGAAGGTACATTTGTTAACCCGTTATTACCAACAGTAGACAATATTTTAAATGTAGGTTCTCCTACACATAGATGGAATACCATTTATGGAAGTCTGGTTGGCTCCTCTAGCACTGTAACAACTTCTGTTTCTGGTACAACAACTACAAGTATATTAAATGCGTCAACTGGTAATATTACTTCATTAACAGCAGGTGTAACTACTGCAAACACACTAAATGCGTCAACTGGTAATATTACTTCATTAACAGCAGGTGTAACTACTGCAAACACACTAAATGCGTCAACTGGTAATATTACTTCATTAACAGCAGGTACAACAACTACAAGTATACTTAATGTATCAACTGGTAATATTACTTCATTAACAGCAGGTACAACAACTACAAGTAT
>Ga0007834_1000063_pt1 | contig 41777 bp, 59 predicted proteins | sample CryBogCBE06Nov07_FD_71233 | JGI IMG/M metagenome (GOLD analysis project Ga0007834, IMG submission 71233) | Freshwater microbial communities from Crystal Bog, Wisconsin, USA - CBE06Nov07 | ecosystem: Environmental > Aquatic > Freshwater > Lake | place: Crystal Bog, Wisconsin, USA | collected...
GCGTAGATCGTTTATCCGCAGATCAGGACACTGCGCCCTGACTCGGGCGCGACGCCAGAAAGCGGACAGGTTACTGCCACCCAAGATTGGGTGTTCATCACTTAACCGTGGCAACTCGTCGATCACCTCCATCGCTTGCGCGGGCAGGTGAATCACCCTGTGGTGCCCCTTCTGATCGGTCTTGTGTTCGGCCAACACCAATTTGTTACCTTGTAACTGGCCCCACTTGGCGTTACCAATCTCACTCATTCGAGCGCCAGTCAATAACAATAAAAAGATATGCGCAACCTCTTTGGGTCTCTTGTGTTTCCACTCGTGTAACTCAGCGACGATCCGGCTGGTTTCCTCAGAAGTCATGTAGCGTCTGCGCGGTGGTTCTCTGAAGTTCGCAACGTGTTGACAAGGGTTACTGCCCAGCGGCCGGTAATCCCATCGCTCACACAGCACAAACATTTTGGACAGCATAGCCTTGACTCGATTGGCTTGAAAGGGTGTGTCCTTCATGCTCTGGTGAAAGTCCTGAATGTCTTGATACTTGACGTCCGCCACTCGCTTGGCGCGAAGTGACGCGGGCACATACTTGGCCGCCATCCACTCGTCCTGATCGCCCGTCTTCTTAGTGGGCGAATGTTCTTTCAGGTACTTGGTTAACGCTTCATCAACCGTGGGCGCTTCCTTGGCCAAGCGACGATCAGCCATCGGGTCGTTACCCCGCGCTACCTCAAACAACATTTCCCGCGCTACCTTTCTCGCTTGGTCTAGGGTAATGGTCGGAAAGTCTCCGATCTTGGGGCGTCTCTCAAGTCCAGTCTTGGTGCGAAAGTACAAGTAGAATGACCGCTTCTTCTCGAACACCCGAAGATGGAGTCCCGCCACTTGGTCATCACGAACGATGGCGTTAACAGGTGCATTCTTGATTTGATTGGTGTTCACGGCAGCCCCTAAATGATCGCTTGTTGGTCGCACTGGTCGCATGAAAGTCGCAAATTATCCGTGTGCATTAAGGTACATAATAATAGTAAAACCCTTATTTATCAATAGTATCCTGATAAATAAAGGCAGATTCGTTAACATAAGTAACTGGTTCGTAATGAGAAGGTCGAGGGTTCGATTCCTTTCATCGGCACCAATGTTTATGCGGGTCTTGGGGCAATCGCCCCGTTAGTAGAAGTCAGTCAGGTCGCAACTTGGTCGCAAGACCATCAAGGTATCAACTCTGACTCGGCGGTGTTGCCAACCAGGTGCTTGGCTTCCCACGCTTCGACTTCTACTAACGGGTATAGAACTTGTTTGCCCCACTTCATGTACTTGGGACCATAGCCCGACGTGCGCCATGACTGCAACGTCTGGTAGGCAATGTGCCAGCGGTCGCACAATTGTTTGACGGTTAAGTGCATGTTGTTACTCATTGTTCCCACTCCGTTGGTGATCCGATGTATGTGTCCCACGCTTGGCGGGCGACATCTAACTCGGGGATTACATAGTGATAAGTCAAAACTTTTTCGACACGAAACCGTGTGCGACCAATGGACGGCATCATCTTTTTAAGTGCCGCCCCCTGCGCGTTCCCTGTCATAGCGCGGGTGCGAATGTTGCGATCCCGTAAGTGCTTCTGGTACGCGGACTGCAACTTGTTGATGGGGATTTCCGCTGGCCAACTCGTCGTGAAGTCAGACCCCACGATGCCACCCGAACTCAGACACTCAAACCACCACTGATCGAAAGGTTCTAGTGACTCAAGTTTTTGTTGTTGGAGTCCCTTCGTCGCGGGCGCTGCGTTTATGTCGGCCAGCGGGTAGTCCATGAGGAAGCGCAGAAGGTGGCGGTTCCCTCCCTGCTCAAGTCCTTCTCGCATGCGTCTAAAGAAATCTCGATCCTGACATCTTCCAGCACCAACGTTAAAGACTGCCCACCGTCTCTCGTCGTGCGTAGCCGGAACGACCCAATTCTCGTTTCCAATAATGACGACGCGGGTGAGGTTCCGGACGGTGTAAGGTTCTTTCCCTTTGTGTTCGATGACATGGCGCGACCCTGTGACTAAATCCTTAACGATGCCCTCGGCCTGTTTGTCGCCTGACCAGAAGGCTTCATCCAGGCCAAACATCAAACACTTTTCTAGGTGGCCGGTGAAGTTCGATGTCAGGTAACGACGGTTGGCGGTCATGAAAAACTGACTGCCCAACAACTCGCCCACTCGTTCAACCAGCGCGTTTTTGCCTGTGCCCTTGGCACCCCTGAGAACAAGTGCGACCAATGGTTTTTCTTCGGGGTGCTGGATGATGTGAGCAAACCAACTAATCAGCCAATGGCAGTGCTGCTTATTGCCATCGCACACGTTTTGAAGGGCGTGTTCTTTCCACAGATCAACGGCCCAGTGATCGCCCGTCTCGGCTGGCTCACACGAGAACCCGCGCCACATGTTGTAAAAGCGCGGGTCGTCACAGCCCGATGGCTCAAACACAAGACCTTCGTAAGTGCGACGCTTAGACCAGCGCAACCACATTTCACTGATAGGTTCTGCGCGTTTGCCATCGGTCTGGATTAACTGGTTGGCGTGAAAGCCGTGGAACGCGCCGACCGCCAAGTGTTGAAGATCGAACTTGCCTTCCTGATTCGTTGTCTCGTGCAGGATGTGGGCACCGCCTCCCGCGATAACGTAAGCGTACTTAGCGTTCATCGCATCAAGGGGTGCCCTTGATTCTTTTTCCGGCGTAACCTCCACTGGCGTCTCGGTTGCTGGAAAGGCTGCCTCGGGGGCGGCTGATCCAGCCGGTTCTTTGCCATACTTGTAGACGTGTTTGACTTTGGTGGCCAACTCGCTAAGTAACCAAGGTGGGTCGCACCGTTCGTTCCACGGTATCAACAAGTCAAGCGCCACCGCTTCGCGCACGCCCAGGTCTTTGAGTTTGGCCGCGACCTTGAACGTCGTTAAGTCGCCCCCTTGAGACTCAATAGCGATGGGTGCCGTCTTCAGGTACTTGATAGCGCGGGCTTCGGCGCGAGTCGGATCAACCCCTTCGGCCATGACGTTTGCGTTGGGTGCGCGTTCGATTGCCCGACCCACCTTATCTATGAGCCACTGGGGCGCAGGTGCCACCGTGTTGCGACCTTCGACCATCGTGTACGCCCGACCGTCGATGACACTGCCTGGTGCGACTATGTACCCGCCACGCGATCTAATATCAAGACCTGACCCTAAGACATCAACTCCCTGTTTAAGCGCCTCTGAGACCGAATAAACAAGATGGCGACCACCTGTGGGAGTGGTTTGCTCAAACGTCAAGGGGAATTCAAACCCTTCCATTTCAAGCGCGAGGATGGATGCGTCACCGTCCTTGCCATTCTTGTTGTCAACGTCCACTACTAAGAGCGCACTGTGATCCGCCCAATGCGTTGTGGAAATCCCAATGTTACACGCACGAGAAAACCACTTGCGGACTTGCGCCTCGTTGGTTGTCGCACGGTTCGGGTAGTCTTTGATCTTGGGTAACTTGCCATTCTCTTCAAGCGGAAACACATGAAAGCCATGGGCTGCGAGATCGAGTGCTTGATCGAGAAGGTTCATGCGATTTCCGCCTTTTCGGCTTCTGCCCGATAATGTTCTGCTGCGGTGCGAAGCGCTAGGTTGGCGTCTCGAATGTCCTCTAATATTTCAGCTTCGTTACGCAAAGCATATTCAATAACTTCAAGTGCGTCTCGCAATTGTTCCACGGTGGCTATTGTATTATCGAGAGTCAAGTCGGCAATTTTATAAGCGTCTTGCATGACCTTTTTAACCCTATCAATCATTGGGCAAGTGTGTGGGGGGAGTTTCATCTGCCCATCCTTTTTGCCCACATGTCGCGGCAATCAGCATCGCACCAACGCATGGTGGGCGCGACGGGTTCGTCGCAATTGTGACAAAACCCTGTGGCGACCGGCCCATTCGGGCGACGAAATTTAAGTGCCACTTGTCTCAACAACTCTTCGTTCTCTTCGGCCATATCTGCGGTATCGCTCATATCAATCCTTTCTGTAACGTGTACCAAACCAGCCAGCCGAAGCCAGTGGTAAACCTGTTGCCCAATCGGGGATGACTGCCATTATTTTTTCTACTGCCCTTAAATCTTTCTCTGGATCGGCGGTCTTGAGTTCAACCACCACCTCGTCGTGAACGTGCATCACGACGTTGTAGCCAATGGACTCCAAGCGGACAATCGCTTCGGCCAAGATGTCTCTGGCCACCGCTTGCGTAATGTTCTCTGCGAGTGAGCCACCATAGGTCTTGACCTCTTGCCAACGGTTTTTCTCTGCGTCCACCTTGTAATAAAACAAGCCCTCTTTGTCTGCGCCCCAAGGCGTGACCATGTTGCCGATTCGCGGGTAGGGGTAACACAGCGCCCGACCAGAGGGCAGCCGACACCACAGGAATGATCCGTTTTTCAGGAACACAACCTCGCGCCCCTGTGCCCCTGCTTTGAACTTGTGCCCAGGGTTAGAGACCGCTTTGATCGCCGCCTCTTCTAATGCGTACCAGTAGCGCTGGATTTTTGGATGCGCTTCGCGCCAGTAGTTCTTGATCTCGTCGGCGCGAGAGTCTTCGACAATCACGTTATAGATTTTTGCCATCGACTGAAATGCGCCCACGCCACCCTGATAACCAAGCGCGAGTTCCTGAACCTTACCAAGTTGTCGGTGCGGGATGGCTTCTTCGATGGCTACATTGAACGCTTTGGCGTAAGACAAAACGTAGATGTCCGTGCCAATACCTGCATCAAAATCACGAAAGGCCTGTACCTTCCATTCCTCGCCCGCCAACCACGCCAACACCCTGCCCTCGATGTTTGAGAAGTCAGCGTCGATTAACGTGTGACCAAGTGCGGCCACCAACATGCCACGGATGCACGATGCGACCACATCCAAAGGGGAACCAAACATCACATCCAGATAATCCCTGTCCGATATGTGACGAATAGCGCACTCGACGTGGTGAGGTTTTAGAAATCCTCGCGGGAGATTTTGTACTTGAATACGACGTCCCGCCCACCGTCCAGTCGCGGCACCGTGATATTGAAGAAGACCTCGGACTCGTCCGTCCAGTGATGAAGCGTCACGCATGGCAATAAGTTTGGCGGTACTTGACTTAGCAGCCTCTCGGCGTAATTCCAAAACTGCTCTAACATCGGCAGGGAGATCACCCGCGAGTAAAACCAAAACGTCCCCCTTTGCCATTCCCTCAGTTTCAACGCCACGGCTTCTGACCCATCGTTTGAGACAGGCGAGGTCGGTGGCACCGGAGACTGCGCCTTCGGTGAGGAATCTGATTTGTGCATCAAGCGCGGCTTTCTCACTTTCAACAAGGGCGATGGCTGCATGGACGGATGGTAGGTCAATTTGAACCCCTCTTTGATTGATCTGATAATCGATTTGCCAGAGGTTCTGTTCAGACTCCGACAATTTCATCATTCGTTTTTCAATGGCGCGTTCGACTTCAACGTCCTGCTTGCAATACTCGTACAGCTTTTGAAACTTCTCGGGTGCCTCCTCTGGCGACCAGAAAGTGCCATCAACTTTGGGCTTGGCAAGCTGCATCATGACGCGCTTACCCGCCGCGTCCTTACGAATATCAAGACCAAGCGCAGGGGCCACGTTCTCTAGTGCGCCTGGCAACCCCATCGCGTAGGCCATCGCCATCGTGCAACGCACCTGCTCGGGCTTGAGTGGCGGCCAACCGTAACGGGGCACGCATACGTTGTTCCAGATCGCCAACTCGAACACCGCGTTGTGGGCAACGATAATGCCCCCGCTGGCGACGTGATGCAAAACTCGACTCGCAAAGCCGTTCAATGATTGGCGCGTCCATATTTCCACAGGCTGGTCGCCAAACGCAAACGCCATACACCACACGTCTGTTGTCGGGTCTTTGGCGTAGTTATCCAGTCCCGCATAGCGAAGTTCACACGCGGAAAACGATTCAAAATCTATATGACAGCTATTCACGCAGATTAAAAAGACCACCTGCGCGGTGGCCTTTTCCTGTTCTAGTTGTTAGTCGAATAACTCAGCGCCAGAAGTCGCGTCTTGAGTTTCGATTTTGTCGAACGCTTTGCTTGCGGGCACGCGACCCCCCAATGGATCACCGTCCGCCATCTTCTGGACGTTTTGAAGACCAAAAGACACGCCCTTCTTACCTGCGTACTCCCAAGCGTAAGCCCGAACCTGAGCGCGGTAGTAAGCGCCAGAGTAGACTTCAGCTTCGTCAATGATGTCTTCGTTGCGACCGTTGACAACACCTGGGCGGCGGTCCTCGTTCGCGGAAAATGTCATGACGATCGCGTCATCAGGTACGCCATCGGTTGGGTTCTCGAGGTCTTCGTTCTTGCGAAAAGGCGATGCGAGATTCTTGGGGATGTTTGCGCCCCACTTCTCGGATGCCGCTTCGGCTGCTGCTTTCTTTAGTTCAGACAAGTCAGTGCCAGGCATAAACACCGCCTTAATACTGAACTTAGGTTTGTTGTCCGTGCCCTTCATTGCGGTGGCACGAAATAGCGCTACCCACGCGCCACGAAACTTCGGGGTCAAAATGTTACCGGCCATAATTTAACTCTCCATCGGGGTTGAAAATGCAAGTTGAGCAGGACTGCGTGTGTCCCACTGGCTATCGGATGGGGAAATGTCCCCCATCAATTCTTGGATGGCTTCAACCCGCCCAAGAATGTCCTTCAAGTGATCGAGGGCGTGACCCGCTTTCACTTTTATTTTTTCCTCTAACTCGAGATCGCGGTCGTAGACCACCCGAGTCACGCGCAGAATCGCAGGGATGTGACTGACCCGATGAATCACTGGGTCTTCCCACTTACAAAGATCGTCCGGTGTATCGACGAGCGCGTAAGCAACCTGCCACCGTGGCTTATCGAACAACATCATGTATCCACGGCACTGCCACTCATACGTCTTGTCGTCGCCGTCTTCTGGCAACATGGGGAACGTATCGATGGACCACGAGGTCTTGATGTCAACGCCATAGTTAGGCATCACGATGTCAGGTTCACCCGTTAGCCACTCGTTTTCTCGGCGCTCGGTGTTCTTGACATAGGGTGTCTGAAAAACACGCGAGATCAGGTCAATTGATTCCTGTTCACAACGCAACCCCTTCTCCATAAACTTGGTGCGGATGTTGCCCCGAACGCCAAAGACGATTTGTTTAGCGATCTTGCGCACCGCAGTCTTGGCGCCCACGCTCAGGACTTCGGACTTCGACTTGGGTTCAGTCATCAACTCCGCCAGCGAGTGACACCGAAACTTGATGTCCTCATACTTCATGGGCGATTCCTTGCGGTCTCGATGAATGCGGCGTAGTCAGACTGTTTGACTTCGCTGATGCGCTTCGCGCCAAACTTGGCCAACAAGGCACGCGCTTCATCCATCCCGAACTCACCGTTGTAGGCGGCGAGTGCGGAGCGAACGTCATCCTCGGTTGTCACGACCCCATCCGCATCAACGCTGGCCTGTGATTGCGAGGTTGGCGCCTCAACAATCACAGGGGATTCAGCGGCAGCTTCAGGGGTGTAAGGGACGCCTGATGGCTCACCCTTGCTACTGGCACTGTTACTCGCCACCTGTGCCTGGGCGTCTTGATCGGCGGCGATCTCCGCTTTCGTGCGGCGGGCGCGTTTGACGGGCGCGTCGATGACCACGGCTGGCTCGGCGGGATGTTCTGGCTCGTCGTACTTACCACCGCCCGCTTGCGCAGGGCGAGGCGTAGCGGCCACTTGTTGGGACGTAAAAAAAGCAACCAGGTCGGCTGGATTGCTAAAAGAAATTTCAACTTTAATCACTTGATTACCCCTGTTCTAAATTGATGTACCACGTTGTGATTATGACACCACGATTAGATTATCGCAATGACTTAATCGAAAATTTTTGTTAGTTCCGCAGTTTTTCTGCGCAACGTCATGTTGATACTCTCGTCAATCGACCCCGCGATGGAGAAAAACCGCACCCTCACTGGTTTGGTTTGACCAATCCGGTGACAGCGCATCGCTGCTTGTGCGTTCTCGGCCGGCACCCAACTCGGTTCTACGATCACCACTTCGTGGGCTTGAGTCAACGTGATGGCGGTTCCTGCGGCTACGATGTGCCCCACAAACACTCGGTATCGATCTTCGTTTTGAAACCTGTCAATGACGCGTTGTTTTTTATGCGCATCCATACCACCAAAATACGCCATCGCGCCGAACGCTTTTAATTGAGAGACCAGTAACATAATCACGTCCCGATGGGCCGCGAATATCACGACCTTCTTCATCGCACCTGTCGTTAACTCTTCGCTCAAAATTTTTGCAACCTCTGGCACTTTTGACAAACCAACGTAGCGCCTGAGCGTGGACATCGGAGTGGCCAACCCTTCCAAGATGGATAGGCGGTTCTCGCTCATTTGTTTTCGTTCTCCGGCCATCGACCAACACGCTTTCAGGTTATCGTTTGCGGCTTTTAACTCAGCGTGAAAGGCGTCGCGGGTGCCACCGGCCACAAAGCGATCGGCAAAAAATAATTCTTCATCAACGGGTGATGGTTCAACCAGGTGATTATGAAAACTGATCGGGGGTAATTGAGTAGCCACGTCTTCCTTTTTCCTGCGTATCATGAATTGATTAAGTAACGTCTTGAGTTGGGGCACGTTCTTAGTGCCCGTAATCTTGAATCCAAAGCCCCCGTCATACCCGTCACAGAACAGATCAATGAACTTGTGATAACCAAGAGTAAAGAGACCCGCAGAACTGAGGTGAGTCCACAACTCAGACGCATCGTTGGGCGCGGGTGTGCCGGTAATGCGCCACACATGAGCGCTTTGTTTTGCAAGGTGCTTATAGGCGGCCTTAGTGCGCTTAGACGTTCGTTCTTTGAGTAGGTGGGCTTCATCGAGTATCAGGACGGTCCATTGAATTTTTTTCAGTGCTTCCAAAACTTTGGGCTGGATAATGAGGTCATAAGAGACCAAGACAACTTCAGCACCTTTAACCAATGGTGTATCTCGGCTGCCAAGCAAAACGGCGGACGGTCTACTGAACACTGACCAGTAATTAAACTCACGGTCCCAGTTGATTCGAGCATTCGCGGGGGCGCAAACGAGGATTCGGTGGGCGTTAACCATGTCGCACGCAAGAATGGCTTGGCAGGACTTACCCAAGCCCATTTCATCTGCAAGCAAGGCCTGGGGGTGTGCGGCAAGGAATTTTGCGCCTTCATGTTGATAGGGGAATGGGGTCACAGTTGGTTAGTCAGCCACGCGGCGGCCACATCCGGTCTTGGTACGAAAGGGACGGGTGGCTCGTTCTTAAACGCCACATGGGCGTTCTGAATCTTTTTAGGCGCGACAGGTTTGGGCGCATCTTCGCCCGCCCCCAACATGTACATGGGGCGCTTTGAAGAACTCGCACACTCCCAACTATGGATGTGAACGAGTCGTTGGGCACGCATCGCAAACAGAACGGTGTCAATCGCGGACTTGCACTTGCCCGTCTCTTCCACCAGATCGTGCGCAGTGGCGTAATTCAGACGTTCAAGCGCTTCCCTGATTTCAATACTGGACTGGCGCATCAAGAGTGGTTTGGCTTTTCTCATTCTGCCGTCTCGCTCGGTACCGCTACTAGCGCCAGCACGACTAGACCAACCAGTATGCCGGTGGACTTGTTGAACACGACCTGAGCGTTACAGTCGGGTGTTTCTTTGCAGGACCAGGCGACGCAATCTGGTTCGAGTGAGAAGCGCACCATCTTCACGTCCAGCATCGTTGGGTCTTCGACGTTATCGATGGTGTTCAAAACCGTCATCGCTTTTAGTGACAAGGTTTTGCGCGAGTACACAACCTCGGCGTTTGCATCCTTGGTCTGGATAACCACCCAGGACTTGTTGCCCTCGTCCAGAATGAAGCGCATCGAAAACTTTACGTCGTCGCCCAAGACGTGCCCCAAGTTTTGCGCTTTACTGGTAATGGACCGTCTAAAAATGGATTTAATTTTTCTCACGATTAAATCCCCATGTGGCGTGCGACATCAATCATCACTGCGCCAAACTGGGCGTATTTGATGACCAAGAAAACACCGAAAGCGATCCACCAGCCGCGTTTGGCTTCAAGTTGGTGGAGGTGAAAAGCGATTAACAGTTCAATCATGTCTACCCCTTAAAAATGTGATAAAGAAAAGCAACGGTTACAACAACGAGACAGATACCGGACGCCACCGATAAGGCAGCGATGGCGATTTCGATGGGTTCCATATCAATCCTTTCGTGCGGTTAAGTGAACTAACGGGTTTGTAAAGTGGCATCGATTTGATCGAGACCGCATGCGGTGGCTTTCGCTCGAGCGATGATGGGGGCGAGTACCCGACTGCCGCGATTAGCGGTCACATAAGGGTGCCCACACAACAGATGTGACCCTTCGACCATCATCTTATGTTTGACCGCCGCCACGCGTGCTGCGTGACGTTCCTGGATGGTGGCGAGTTCGTTCATGATTACCCCTCGTTAGAAAATTTTGTGGCAAGTGAATGGATGCGGGCGTTGAACCAACGGCGCACACAATACGAACGAACCACGCTGATGAATGTGTACAAAACCCCCATCAAGAGGTTGTCGGACACGCTGATGTGAAACCCGAATAAAGGCAGGATCAAAAAGTTAGCGATAAAGTTGATCGTGAAACCAATCAACACATTGATCCACGCCTCGACAAAACTGCTCATACGCGATTGGCTCATAACACCAGCCCCGTATCAAAGATCGTGTAGTGCCTAGGCGACTTGTCTTTATGAAGATCGACAAGTGATGCGGCCTTCTCGTTTAATCCGGTCATAAACGGTTTGGCGCAAGGCGGGCGATCATCAGTAATCATCCCCTGCAACATCGCATCCCGCAAAACAACCAAACTGGCGATCGCTTTGGTGACGTGTGATACACCTGAATCGGGATCAAGGTCCTCGCCTTCCCAAAACGCCATCAGGTGACGCATGGTGCCATCGTAGTAAACGGAGGTGCGAACCCCTGCCGTGCGATAGTTATGGCGGCCATACTTCAATGACCCTTCCAGCATCGCCACACCAACCTCGGCCAGAACATTCGCTGGTACCGTAGACATGGGCGCTTTACGAATCCCTACCACGTCTTTTGGGTTAGTAGATTTGGTGTCTGAGGGTGGTACCGTGAGCGCTGGCGCGGCTTCCGAGGCAGGGGTGTGAGTTGAATTCACATCCTTGTCTTCAACTAAGGGATGAATTGCCCAGTGGCGTCGTTTGCCCTCGTTAAGACATTCAAAACAAGGAGTTTGGCCTATTGATAGTGTTCTATAAGCGCAGGTGTTACACGCTTTTTCGTTTGTCATGATTACGCCCTCCCCGACATCATGGTGTCCGCGTAATGCCAACGCCAATAGAAGAGACGGTCGGCCTGGCTGGCTTCATGGCCATCATCTAAGCGCACCTCGAACCACTCGGGAACCTCGGGTGCATGGGCCGCAAAGTAATCACGAATCGTGATACCAAGGGTTGCGTACTTGTTTCGTGCCGTGCCCGAAACCGTCATTTCGGTTTCGATCAAGACTTGATTAAAAGGGGCGTTGTTGGGGGTTGTCATAAATACTTCCTTGCGTAAAGGGCTAAAAGTGCGCTATCCGACCTGCCGTGATGGCCTTTGTTTGGCCAATACTGGGAAAACTGCGGCATCAACATCGATGCACGCTGTCTGGATGAATCGGGTTCTTTGGCTTTGACGCCCATCGCTCGACACCACACTTGGGGTGACACCAACTCGTAAGGCGTGTTGTTACCCGCCAACGCCTGAAGAATCGACGCATAGGACTGTCCAAAGTTAAATGCTGAGACCACCCCCATCTGAGGGGACGCGTGGACATGTTCAACGATTGCTAAATCCGCATCAAGTGTGAAAATCACATTGGCCAAGGCATGATGATTGATGCGGGATTTGCCATCAATCTTTGTCACAGGCATATCCGTGACGGTCAAGGAGTCGCGGGCAAAATCAATCAAAACCAACGCCCCCGTCACACCTGGATCACAGCCAAGAATCCGATTAGGCTTGGCGATCATGCCTGTTCACCCATCGATTGGTCTGCGGACGCCAACTCGGCGTCTAGTTGCGCTTGTTGTTCGGGACTGAGGATGCGCTCAGGGTTCAGGTCCTCCATCGTGATGACCACGCCATTGACTCGAGCAGCGGACAGAATCAGCGCCATTGCCCGAGTCGGGATCATCCCGTTTGTGCCACCCTTCTCGCGTGAGTAAGTCCAGCGGTAGACATTACAAGGATCAGTGTCAATCATCTTCGCCAAGCGCCTGGCGTTGCCGAACCGTGCGATGACTTTTGCTGCTTGATTAAACATTTTTACCCTTTATGAATTGCGTTTTTTGAAAGTATAGCGATTTTCGCAACTAAAACAAGTGTTTTTGTTACATTTCGTAAAAATAATTATGTTGCGTTCTTTGAAACACGGTGCGATAATCACTACCCCGACGACCCATGTTGAGCCACCGTGTTAACCGGAGGTAACGCATCATGAACGACGATAAATCGAACAAAGCCACCAAACCACCCTTCAATACCAAGTGGTTCAAAGACAAGCTACAAAGTAAAGAACTCACCCAACGTGCATTAGCCAAGTATCTTGGCGCTGACCCCGCTGCCGTGTCATTGATGCTGCAAGGAAGGCGCAAGTTACAGATAGATGAAGCAGGTCAGATCGCCACGGTCTTGAACGTACCGATTGACGAAGTGTTGCGAGAAGCGGGCGTCAATAGCAGCCTTTCCGCCAACGAAGGGGTCAGCGTCGCTGGATGGGTGGATGGCCAAGGGGAAGTGTTTAAGAACGGGGTGCAAGGCCCGCGTCGGGTTGTGAGACCAGCGGGGGCGGGTTTAGACGTCCAGGCGCTCAGGTTTCAGTATGAGGGGGCGATGGATGGGGGATTGGTTTATTACCAACCAAGCGCTGGAATTGATCCAGAAGCCATTGGGCGGCCAGCGATTATTACAACAAGTGAGGGTAAAACTTTCGTAAAAATAGTTAAAAAAGGCTACGAAAGAGGAAAATTTAACTGTTCGCCGTGGTTTGGCGGAACAAATTTAGGTAATGAAACGCTAAATTTAACGGGAATTTCGCCAATTTTATGGTTAAAAGTATAAAGTTAAACTTGGTTTTGGAACAGAAATAGGGGGAGTTTTGGAACAATGGAACAGTGGGGGAACAGTGCTAGGAATGCGGAGAACCGCATGGATATTGGGTTTAGCCGTTTTTTCGGGACTGTTCTCGTTGTTCCCCATTTTGGTCGCCAGTTGGTAAGGGGAAAAACGTAAGAGCGCAAAAGCCACCGTGTGCGGTATATGTATATATGTATATGTATATATTATTTAATTTATTTAATATAGAACAATAGGAACAATAGAACAACACCAATAGATTTGCGGGTCTTGGCGTTCTAGTTAAGAATAACTTTAAGGGCACAGGGGGAACAGGGGTTTAGTCTGTCGCTTGATGGCGATAAGGGGTTTAGTCTGTCGCCTGGTGACGCGCCAAGGTCCTGAGCGCAAGTGCGTGGCTTGGCTCAGGGTTTAATCTAGGGTTTAGTCTAGGGTTTAGTCTCTTTTGGGGTTTTGTAAACCCCTTTCAAAAATGCGCAAGCAAAGACGCTGCAACTTTGCCGGATGGTCAATCAACCCCCGATCGGCAAGGGCGCATAAATACCCGTTGCAGAAATGGTAGTTGTTTGCCGTTGGCGATTTTATGTATTGATTAGCGATTTCTTTTTCTGTATCTGTAAACACAATAACCCCTCTTTGCGCTTATGGCGCATCGTTGATTTTTAGGCTGGATAAGCCGGAGGGTTAGTCTGCCACGATCGAGTGAACGAGTAAACGAAAAACCCCCATGTATGAGGGGGTTTCATTCTTTGGTAATTTGAATTTTTACAGTTTAGATAAAAACAGATTTTTATAACCCGTTGTCTTATCCTGCGAGATTCTAGGCAGGTATGAAGGGATGCCGCCGTGTTTAGCACGTTCTCGCAGGTGGCGAGTGGCCGGCACTCGTTCGTAATCAGCGGGCACGCTGTATTCGATGCCGTTGAGACGGATAGCAAGGTAGTGGTTTTTAGCCTGCGAGAAATAATAATGATTCATGTCTGCCCTCTTTTCAAAAAGGATAATTTATAAGTTAATTGAACAAACCCCACAAGGGGGTTTGCCCATTGGCTATGCGGGATGGGTTATTTCGTCTATCAAATCATTTTGAACGGATGCCAAGTATTCATCGTCCGAAGTTGATTCGATGCCCCATAGTGACTGCTGCTTGCTTCTCAATTCGTCGCCATCCTCAGTTAACGGAAAAACGACAATCCCCATGTAGTGCCATTGGTCATTGCAAAAACCCCTGAGATATTGAAAATCATTTTCGACGGCTAGGGCCGTTATTTGCTTTTGAGTTAGACCCTTATCTAATTCCGGCGCGATGCCCCATCCTTCACGTTTTGCCTTCTCTGATGTGGCTTGCACGTCATAGTACCGCTTGGATTGCCGGTCTGAACATAACACGCGTTCACCGGGACGTTTATCGCGCAGCGTCCACTCGGACACTATGCCGTGACCATCACAACCTTCCCATGGCAAATCTGCGTCACTGTCAAAGTGGTACTCAATCCGGTACGCTGTCCCATCGCGTTCGATATCGAATGTGTTAAATGCGTTCATTTTTGACCCTTTAATTGAATTAGTACGAATATGAAATGCTGTAAACCCATGCGAGTGGCAAACCCAATATTTCTTGCATCACAAGAGGCCGCTTAAAGACGGTAATTTGAAAGTTACGGGGGATGGATATGGTTTGCCTAACCAATACTTCTGCTTGTTTGGCTGTCGATGCGTAGCCAATAATTGTCCGATTGTCTGCGACGGGGATTTTCATTTTGTGGCCCCTTGGCTAGGCGTTGCCATATTCAATGGCGAATAGTGGCTCTTGTGTTTTCTTGTCTTTAATGACCAAATTAAACCCATCGTCTTCAACTTCACCACCTTCTGTCTGAGTGATGTATCCGGCTTGGTGCATGGCGGCCAGTATTGTTTCACTAGGCGCGTTCACATCAATGTCAATGTTCCCTACTTCGAACCATTGGTTCCACTCGTAGCCGTCTTCTGAGTTACCCCAAGCATCGATTGACACAACTCGGTAGTTTTTCATTCTGTAACCCCTTATCTGTAATAACGTAAGCCGTCGATTTTGCTAACAATGAATTTCTTAAACGTGCCGTCTGCCTTTATCCACTCGCGCGCATCAATATCTGCCCAATGGATGGCACCGTGCCCGAATTTAATTTCTGCCTTTGTTGGTTGCCTACGGGCAGTTATAAATTCGGGAAGGGAACCACCAGTTTTTATGTGGTGCAAAAATATCCCCCTATGAATCTCCGCGCATCGTTTTGCATCTGCTAGTCGATGGAAACTATCAACATACTTGTCGCAAAACCTAACAACATATTGGGCGATGGGTTTGCCCACAAACTCGCGGGCTATTGAGTATCTGTCGTCAATCATTTTTGACCCCCTTTGTTGCGCTCTTGTTCAAACTCAATGCCGCGTATATACGCGTTGATTAAATTAAATAATTCGCGTTTTGGTATGTGACCTTGCACGATGGGACAATTGACACCGCCACCTTCGTTGACGTGTCGATGCAAACAGACACCACCATACGCACGGCTTATGTGGTAGTTGCCCACGGAAGCAATGGTGCGAAAACCCCCATCAAAGGGGACGGACTCCCAAGTATCTAATGGGCTGTTGGTTAACCGATTTAATCGGTCACAAGCGGATTGCAAGTGTTTATCAGTGATTCTGTTCATTTTGATACCCTCAATAATTGTGAAATTAACAACGTGTTAAACAACAAAAATCAGTTAGACGCGACAATAAAACACCACGTCTCAATGATTACTACAATGACAACTAACAACAAAAATCCTAGTACGTCTTTCATCCTGGTACACCTTTGTAGTGATGTCAAAAAGGCAACTCGCCATATTTCTTGGTGGCAGTGGCCCGCACGGCCCTGTAAAACACAACCGGCGACGTGTAATTATCAAAACCCTTTTCACTCGCCCAATCTGACCCTAAAAAATCACTCATATCGAGGGTTTTGAATCCAATCACATCGCCGGCGTCGTTAAACTTAAAGCGGCTTTGTATCAATTCGGCAGCACTGAGCGCGGTATGACCAACACGATTGTTTTGCATTTTGTTTACCCTTTTTGTAGTCCCGTTTTTCAACGTATGACTGTATAATCGCACAAACATTTCGTTTATCGCAACACAATTGTTTTAATCACAATGCACCGTCCAATAGGTTTTACCAATGAAGTAATTAAAATATGACGCAATCCCTAACGACCTCAGAAATAGACCAAAAAATAAGCCAAGTTTTGGATTTGGTTTCACAAGGCAGCACTGCCACGAACGCATGCAAAGTGGTTGGTTTGGATGCAGGTAAGTTTTGGCGCGAAAAGGCAAAAAGGCCGAGCCTAGAGGTAGACTACGAGCGAGCGCGGCAAGCCCAGGTCGAATACTATTTAGACCGTATCGTGACCATCGCAGACGATGAAAAAGACCAACAAAAAGCAAAAAACATTGCAGACAATTTGAAATGGGCCGTCACCAAACTGAACCCCCGAAAGTATGGTGACCGCATGGATATAACAGTTAACACAAGCATCGACCTGGTTAGTGCAATCGAGCAGGGCAAAGACCGGATGCGCTCAGTTTGCGACCAGCAAAGTGAGCCAATAGAATTAACACCAGATAAATCAGGTACTTATGTAGTTTCACCAACTGATAGCACATCAGACGCACCAAAAATGCCAGACATATTCGGATAGAAATGGGCGAGAAATGTCAGAGGGGGTGGCAGGGGCGGGGGTACCCCCAAATCGTGGCCAGGCCAGTCAATATCGGGGACCCTAGCCGGACTAATTTTTAATTTTTACAAAATTTATTAAATGTTGCGAGGATTGAAACATGGCGGGTAACAAGATGGTTTCGGACGCCAAAGCCGAACAAGCCTTGATGACGGAAATATGGGACCCGCGACTCGCCAATGATCCGTTTGCATTCACGATGTTTGCTTACCCTTGGGGTCAAGTCAACACCCCGCTTGAAGGAATCAAGGGGCCGCGCAAGTGGCAAGCTGAAATCCTCAAGGAAATAACGGCGCACCTGAAAAACAATGATGTGCGGATGGCCAACAACACCATATCCGAAATGCTCAGGGAAGCCGTGGCGTCTGGTCGGGGCATCGGCAAGTCCGCCTTGGTGGCGTGGCTGGTCAACTGGATGATGTCTTGCACCCTTGGTTCGACCACGATCGTCACCGCCAACACCGAACAGCAACTCCGGTCGCGCACCTGGGCTGAAGTCTCCAAGTGGGCAGCCATGTCAATCAATGCGCATTGGTTCGATGTGACTGCCACGGCCATGAAACCCGCCCAATGGTTTGCCGACCTACTGACCAAACAACTCAAGATCGACGACAAGTATTACTACGCTCAGGCTCAATTGTGGTCAGAAGAGAATCCAGACGCGTTTGCTGGCGCTCACAACCCCAAAGGCCTCATGTTGGTATTCGACGAGGCCAGCGGCATTCCCACGCCGATCTGGACGGTTTCAGAGGGGTTCTTTACCGAAGCGAGTAAACACCGCTTCTGGTTTGCGTTTTCCAACCCACGACGCAATACCGGCGCGTTCTTTGAATGTTTCAATAAAAACCGCAACTTTTGGAAAACCCGCAACATCGATTCCCGTACCGTCGAAGAGAACGACCAGTCGATCTACCAGAAGATCATCGACCAGTATGGGGAAGATTCAGACGAAGCCCGAGTGGAAGTCAAGGGGTTATTCCCCAACCAGGGCGAGAGACAGTTTATCGCCAACTCCACTGTTCAGGATGCGCAGACTCGGGAGGTGGTGTCAGACCGTGGTGCCCCACTCTTGTTGGGGGTGGATGTCGCACGTTTTGGTGAAGATCGGTCTGTCATTGCGTTTCGGCAAGGGCGTGATGCGAAGTGCATACCGTGGCAGATTTATAAAGGGATTGACACGGTTCAACTGGTTAACCGAGTGGCGGAAGCGGCTGGCCGGTACAACCCTGATGGCATATTCGTAGATGGTAATGGCGTGGGTGGCGGGGTGGTCGACCAACTCAAAAGCCTTGGATACCGCGTCATCGAGGTACAAGCGGCGGCCACCCCGAACGATCCGAACAAGTATGTGAACAAACGCGTGGAAATGTGGGATTTGATGCGAGAGTGGTTGATGGTGGGGTCGGTTCCCGTCACCCCCGAGTTGTTCACAGACCTGACTTCGCCCACCTATGACTACCATGCGACGACCAATCAATTGAAATTAGAGCGCAAGGACGAAATGAAGAAGCGCCACTTGGCGTCACCCGACTTGGCTGAGGCGCTGGCGTTGACTTTTGCACAGCCGGTTGCGAGAAACGATATCAAGTCTAACCGTGCGCACCGAAGAAATACCGTGGCAAAAGGGATGGATTATGATATTCTCGGGAGATTGTGATAATCACAACACCATGAGAAAATACACATACTTAAAAATCGCCCCCGCTGATGTGGGCGGAGTTTGGACTAAGGTGGCGCCGCTTATCACCAAGGCGATGGCGACTAGCCGAGGCGAAGCGAATGCGGAACATTTCCGTCGATCTCTCGTGAAGGGACAGATGGATTTGTTCGTAGCGGCGAACGAGGGCGAAGTGGTGGTTGCGATGGTGACACAGTTCATCCAACACGCGAACTACACGGCACTTCGGGTTTGTGTGTTGGCGGGATCAGAACCAAAGGTTTTGTCCGCATGTGTTGACGAATATTGGCCTGAGTTAATCGAGTGGTCTAAGACTCAGGGTGCGACTAAGTGGGAGGCGTATTGCCACGTTGGCATGGCGCGGTTACTTCAGAAACATGGCTTTGGCGAACGGTACGCCGTGGTAGTCAAGGACTTGGAGAACTAAATGGCAGATGGCGGTATTGGCGAAGCAGCGGTAGCGGCAGGTGGTAAAGGCGCGGCAGATGCAGGGGCAGCCGCCGCTACCGATTTAGGTGTCGCAGCAGCCGACGCAGGTACCGCAGCAGTCGCAACCGACGCTGGACTGGGTGCCGTTGATGCAGGTGTCGCAGCAGCCGACGCAGGAACCGCCGCCGCGACCGATTTAGGTGCCGCCGCAACAGACGCAGGAACCGCCGCAGCCGCGACCGATGCGGGCGCATCCGCTATTGCGCCAGACGTTCTTGCCGCCGCCCCCGCCGCCGATGCGGGAGCAGGAATTACACAAGCGCTAGATGCCACAGGCGGCACATTGAACAACGCTGGTGCCGCAGAGTTGATGGGCACAACGATTGCCGATGGTGCAGACCCGTTAGCCACAACCGGCGCATCCCCTTCTCTTGCGCCAGAAGATGCCGCAGCGGGACTGGGCACAAGCAACCTGTTACGGATGGCGGGACTAGGCGCGTCACTAGCAGGGTTGGCTAAGGGTGCGACAACTTTGTCGTCTACCCCTTCATCGGGGTACAGCTTGACTGCCACACCAAGTAGTGGCAACGGTAGCGTGGTACCAAACAGCGGCATCTATGCACAAGCCACCTCGACCAAACTGCCCAACGATTTAATCGCACCAACACTTAATGATCCTAACTCGGCGTTTGCTCAAGCCGCAGCCGCGCAAGCGATCCAAAGGCGACTGGCCAAAGGCGTGGCGGCGACATTGCTTACCGGCGGCCAAGGCTCTGGCGTTGGCAACACAACCAGTCATGTCCTCTTAGGTTCATAACATGAAAGAAAACAAAGAACTAGCCGAAGAGATTTTGATGGCCTTCGATAAGATCGTGGCCAAGCGCGGCAATTGGGAAGTTCAATGGGAAGAGATTGCGCAGGTGGTCCTACCGCATTACAGCACCAGTTTTTACACCCAGGGCAACACGACGCCAGGTGCGAAGCGCAACCAAAAGATGTTCGATGTGACCGCAGCGGGGGCGTTGAATAAATTTGCCGCCGCGATGGAATCTATGTTGACACCTCGGTCGAGCAAGTGGCATCGCGTGAAATCACCTGATGCAGACTTGATGAAGATTAAGTCGGTGGCGGAATGGTTCGATACGGTTAACGATCGGTTGTGGAATGCGCGGTATTCCCCGATGGCGAATTACGCATCCAACCAACACGAAGCGTATATGCAGACGGGGGCGTTCGGCACTTCGTCTTTGTTTATCGACGAACTCGATGGCGGCGGGTTACGGTACCGAGTGATTAGTTTGGGTGAACTCTTTTTCATGGAGAATCACCAAGGCATTATCGACAAGGTGTTTCGCCGCTTCAAGATGACCGCACGACAAGCCGCGCAGAAGTGGGGCTTTGAAAACCTGCCTGAGTCGTTGCAACAGAAAGCCAAGAACATGCCAGAGGATGAAAGTTGGTTCATCCACTACGTTTGCCCCCGTACAGATGACTGGATGCCATTTAGCATTGGCAAGAAAGGCAAGCGGTACGCATCCTATTATCTTCACAAAGACACGCGGGAAATGCTGTCTGAGGGCGGATACAACTCAATGCCCTACACCGTGGCGCGGTACATGTTGGCACCAGGTGAAATCTATGGCCGGTCGCCCGCAATGACTGTGTTGCCTGGCATCAAAGTGTTAAACGATATGAAGGCGACGATCTTAAAACAAGGTCATCGCACCGTCGATCCAATTCTCTTGGCGCACGACGATGGCGTTTTAGATGGGTTCACCTTGACGCCTGGTGCCGTTAATTACGGCGCGGTTAATGCACAGGGTCAAAGACTTGTCCAGACCCTAGAGACTGGTCGATTAGACATCGGCAAAGAATTGATGGACGACGAGCGCACCGCGATCAACGATGCGTTCTTGGTCACGTTATTCCAGATTTTGGTGGAAACACCACAGATGACCGCGACCGAAGTGTTAGAGCGTGCCCGAGAGAAAGGCGCACTCTTGAACCCAACGATGGGGCGCTATCAGTCCGAAGGCCTTGGTCCCATGATTCACCGCGAGTTTGACTTGTTGGCCGCACAGGGCATGTTGCCACCGATGCCACCTGAACTTCAAGAGGCGAACGGGGGCGAGTACAAAGTTGACTATGACTCTCCACTTACTCGGGCGATGCGTGCCGAAGAAGGGGTTGGCGTCATGCGCACTGTTCAATGGGCGTCAAGCATTGCGGCAGAAACGCAAGACCCAAGCGTTATGGATTCGTTTAATTGGGATGCGATCATCCCTGAGTTGGCGGACATCAACGCGATGCCGTTCCGCTGGATCAATAGTCCCGATGTGATTGAAGCCAAACGTCAGGCTCGGGCGCAATCACAACAAGCGTCTGCGATGACCGCCGCATTGCCAGGCATGGCGCAGATGGCTAAGGCTGTGGCACCGCAAGGCGTGTTGCCAAGTGCTGGTCAACCGAATGGTTAACAAAGATGCTGGATAAATTAGCACGAGCATTTCAATTCTTAGCACGACGTCGAACAGCCTATGTCAAGACCTTTCGTAACGCTTTTGGCGAAGAGGTATTGGCGGACTTGGCGAAGTTTTGTCGCGCTAATCAGACCACGTTTCACGTTGATGCTCGAGCGCACGCACTAGCCGAAGGTCGGCGCGAAGTGTTCTTGCGGATTTCCCAACATCTACAACTAACGGACGACGAGTTGTGGAGTTTATACGGGCAGAACCAGCCTAAAGTCGCCACCCACACCGAGGATTAACAATGACTGACACCACTGCGTCCGACAATTCAGCGGGCAACGCAACGAGCGTAAACACCTCAACAGCGGCCATCACTTCTGCGCCGGCCACGGCACCTGTCACGACTGCACCGTCATGGCTTGGTGCCGATGTTGACGAAGTAACGCTTGGCTATGTCCAGAACAAAGGCTGGAACGAGCCACGTCAAGTGCTAGATGGGTACCGGAACCTTGAGAAATTACTGGGCGCAGACAAAGCGGGTAATGCCGTGGTACTGCCCAAGGCCGATGCAACGCCCGAAGAGTTAAGCGCGTTTTATGCACGCTTGGGGCGACCCGAAAAACCCGATGGTTACAAACTGGCGGCACCTGAAGGTTTGGGCGATCCACAGTTTGCGGCAGCGGCAGCGGCCAAGTTCCACGAGTTGGGTTTGAGTGGCAAACAAGGCGAGGCGTTGGCGCAGTGGTTCAGCGAAAACACAGGTGCCAAACAAGCGCAGATGCAACAACAGACGCAAGCCGCGTTCCAAGCCGATAGTCAAGCCCTTGCGCAAGAGTGGGGTGCGGCGTTCGACCAAAACGTGGGCATTGCCCGCAAAGCCGTTCAAGGCTTGGGGCTGGAAGCCGCAGACGTAGACAAGATTGCTGGTGCGATCGGCCACAAAGCCACGATGCAACTCTTCCAGAAAATCGGCACCCGAGTTATGGAAGACACGTTTGTCGCAGGAAACGGCAAGTCCAGTGGATTTGGCGATGCGATGACCCCAGGACAAGCCAAGTCCGAGATTCAGATGTTGCAACAGGACAAGGCGTTTGTATCCAAATACTTGTCCAAAGATTCAGAAGCAGTCAGCAAGATGACCCGACTAATGAAGTTCGCCTATCCGGAGTAATACAACATGAGCGCAATTGCATATGATTATGGCGATTACTACGCCAACATTCCCAATAACTTTCTGATCGACTATTGCCGCCGCAATGGTTTGAACTCAGCAAACTATTGGGTTGAAGACCGTCTGGATGGTTCGACCGGACGCCGTGTGTTTTACATCCACCCAGTGGCGGACACCGTGGCTAATGCCGATCCGGCGCAAGCGACCATCGTTAACTTGGCTCCCACGGATGCCACGATCACAGCCGAAGACTTGTCACAGACATGAACGAGTTAGAAGCAAAATTCAGATGCCTCGAGTTGGCGGTGAATCTTCACCGTCAATCGGGGCAAATGGGCGTAGAAGAGATTGTTAAAACCTCAACTACTTTGTATAATCACATCAATTCACCGATAGACGTGCCGAAAAGCACAACGCTAAAGGTGCCGAAAAAGGATAACCCACCGCCGTTTGTTCGGTAGGCCCTGCAAAGTCGGAAGCAATAATTTGGCCCCTCCTAAAGAGGACAAGCCGGAAGCGCGACAGCCTTAGTGCCGCAATTTCGATTTGAATTTTTTAGGAGACTTCCATGTCACAGTTTGTCAACGCCGCGTTTGTGCAGCAGTACAGCACAAATGTAATGATGCTGCTTCAGCAGCAGGGAAGCCGTTTGCGCGATGCCGTGCAAAACATGGCTTTTCACGGTAAAGCAGCCTCGGTTGCTGAACAGTTCGGTCAGGTTAACCCTGTCAAAAACCAATCACGTCACAGTGATACACCTTTGATTTCAACTCCCCAAGACAAGCGTTGGATTTATCCAAACGACTATGACTGGGCTGATCTGATTGACTCGCAAGATAAATTGCGTATGTTGATCGACCCCTCTTCGCCTTATGCGATGGCTGGTGCTTGGGCGATGGGCCGTGCGATGGACGACGAGATCGTCAACGCATTTTTCAGCAACGCTCAAACAGGCGAGAACGGCACGACTGCAACTGCGTTGCCATCAAGCCAGATCGTAGCAGTGACCACAGGCGCATCGGGCAACACCGGCCTGAACGTAGCAAAACTGCGTGCAGCCAAAAAACTGCTCTTGCAAGCCGAAGTGGACATCGACAATGACTATCTGTATTGCGCGATCACCGCTACTCAGCACGACAACTTGTTGAACGAAGTTCAAGCGGTCAACCTCGATTACACAGATCGTCCAGTGTTGGTCGAAGGTCGCATCCGTTCGTTCATGGGTTTTAACTTCATTCACTCTGAGCGCATCCCTGGTGGCCCAAGCTACACAGGTTCGATCAGCACCGGTGGCTTGTACTACGTCCCAGTTTGGGCGAAGTCAGGCGTAGCACTCGGTATGTGGAATGACGTTCAGACCACTATCGACAAGCGCCCCGACAAGCGTAACTCAACTCAGATTTATGTCACCGGCACGTTCGGCGCGACACGTCTGGAAGAGAAGCGCGTCGTTCAAGTTAACTGCGCATAATCGGAGACCGACATGGCACAGACTTATTCAAACGAACTCGCTGGCATCGCTTCGTTGCCAGTGGTTAAACCCGCCACTACGGCGGCGTATGGTGCCCGTCTTCGTCGCTTCCGTGCTTCGATTTCGTTGGCTTCCCAAACTTTCGGCGTAGGTAATGAGATCATCATTGCCAAAGTGCCCGCTGGCTTGGCGTTCGCTTACGGAATTTTGAACACAGACACGACGCTCGGCACTTCAACTTTGTCGATTGGTACATCTACCACAGCGGCAAAGTACAACAGCGCGGCTCAAACTCTGACTGCCACCAATACGCCGACTCTGTTTGCGGCTACGGCGCAAGAAGAGCAATCCGTGTTGACCGCTGAAGAGGTTATCCAAGTCTTGGTTGGTGTTGCCAACCTACCCGCCTCGGGCAACCTGGCGATCGACTTGTTTTTCAGCACGCCAACCTAAGTACAACAAGGAAGGGGGAAACCCCTTCCCGTTTTGGAGTTTTAGATGGCAACTAACATTTTTATCGGCGTGTCCAACACGCAAGGCATCGTAGATCAACCGGCGACGGTTGCGGCAACGACGCAAAGCAAAGACGCTGAGTTGAACATTTTGACCGCCAACATACCTGACCGCGAAACGGTCTTGTTGGCTATCGAGAAGATTCGCGCAGCGGTTGTGCAAGCCAACTGGCCGCCTCTGTAAGATGGCACGCGCTGACCAAGCGGGATACACGCTACTGTCTAACGGCAGTGCGACTGGTGCGTCCACCAAAATCCTTGGCGGCTTGTATGTGTTTTCAGCAGAGGGCACGGTAGGCGGGGCGACGATCAGTTTGCAATACCAGACCCCTAACGGCACTTGGGTGACAGTCGGTGCGGTGGGTGGCACGACGTTGATTCAATCCACAACCTTGCCGTACTTGGCCACACAGATTTATTTGCCACCTTGTAACGTGCGATGCGCGATAACAGGCGGCTCGCCAACGGGCATTTACGCGTACATCAATGGGGTTGGCTGATGGCGGTTCTATACATCACTGAGTTTGTTAAGCAAGGGCGCGATGGCGCTGGTTATCTCAACCAGAACGCAACGCCCGAAGAGCCAGTGGTAGCCGAACAAACGGTAGCCATTTCGGTGGGTAGCGCATCATCGGCAGCGTTTAACGCTAAGACCGGAATGATTCGTTTGCACACGGATGTAACTTGCTCTATTGCGGTTGGTGCTTCGCCCACGGCAGCCACGACTAATCGCCGTCTTGCCGCAAACACTACTGAATATTTATCCGTCGTCCCAGGCTCAAACTTAAAAGTAGCCGTCATCGCTAACACATAATAGGAGTGCGCTGTGGCTTCGATTGTGGGTATCTGCAACCGCGCTCTTCAGATTGTTGGGGCCAACCGCATCCTTGCGTTGACGGACAATAGCCGAGAAGCTAGGTCATGCAATAACGCATACGATCCAGTTCGCTTGGCGTTGCTTCGCCGGTACACATGGGGATTCGCCAAGACTCGAGCAGTCCTTGCCCCCGACACCACGACCCCTTCGTTTGGGTACCAGTATCAGTTTTCATTGCCGAGTGATTGTTTGCGGGTCTTACTGCCAAACGACAACACGTTGGACTGGGCGATTGAAGGTCGAAAGATTCTCACAAATGGTGGCACCGATTCGACAGCGATCGCAGGGTCGAATCTAACGTATGTGGCGGGATCAAGCAGTATTTCATCAACAGGCGCACAAACACTTTACCTGAGATACATCGCAAACGTCACAGACCCTAACGTCTTTGACCCAATGTTTGCCGAAGCGTTTGCGCTAAAGATGGCAGTAGAAATGTGCGACGAACTGACACAATCAAACCAGAAGAAATCAGTTCTCATGGGTGAATTCAGAGATTACCTATCTGAATGCAAACTCACTGATTCTCTCGAAACGGTGCCGGACGCAGCGCCCGTAGACCGTTGGATTTCAGCGAGATATTGACATGGCCAAGGCAACTTGGAACCAACAGAGTTTTAATGGCGGCGAATGGTCGCCGTTGATGTACGGCCGCATTGGTATCGACAAGTACAAGAGTTCACTTGCGCTTTGTCTGAACCAGATACCTCAAGTTCAAGGTGGCCTGACTCGCCGTGCGGGCACGCGTTTTGTCATCGAAGTTAAAGACTCGACCAAACTCGTCAAACTGTATCGCTTTCAGTTTTCATTGACTCAAGCGTATGTCTTGGAGTTTGGTGACTATTACGTTCGGTTTTGTGCCAACGACGGGCAGGTGTTGAATGCGGCCGGCACAGGGCCATTAGAAGTGGCCACGCCATACTCTCAAGCCGAAGTACAAGCGTTATCGTTTGCGCAGTCCGCTGATACGTTGTACATCGCACACCCTAAACACCCACCGGCAAAGCTACAACGCTTTGGGGCGACCAACTGGCAACTGAACGTGATTCAGTTTGAAGATGGTCCATACATGAATTCCAACTTGTCTGCGACAACGCTGACACCGAGTGGGTTGGGACCAGGTAGTGTGACTGTCACCGCTAGTTCAATCGTCGGGATTAACTCAGACACAGGGTTTGCGGCCAGCGACATCGGGCGCGTCATTCGATTACAGCTTGGCGCGAATTGGGGATGGGGTCGCATCACCGCAGTCACGTCCACCACGGTCATCACCGTGAATGTGGTTGCGGCTTTTGGTGGCATCCAAGCCACGGCTAATGCTACCGTCTCGGGCGGCGGGGTTACAAACATCACCGTGGCAAATGGGGGCCAAGGATACAGTAGTCCACCGATCGTCACGTTCACAGGCGGTGGCGGTTCGGGCGCAGCGGCATCGGGTGGCGTAACCCTTGATGCGGGCGTCGTAACAGCGATTCAATTGTCTCAGATTGGTACAGGCTACACGTCTGCCCCAACGGTTAACATCACGCCCCCATCGGGCATCACCCCTGCCCCGTCTTATGATTGGCGCTTAGGTTTGTGGGGTGGGCCTAACGGGTACCCGAACTCAGTCGTGTTCTTTGAAGACCGACTGTACTGGGGCGGCTGTACGAATTTTCCACAGCGCATTGACGGCTCGAACGTAGCGGACTACGAAAATTTTGCGCCCAGTCAGTCCAACAATATCGTAGTGGATTCAAACGCCGTGGGGTTCTCGATGAACTCAAACGACGTTAACGCGATCAAATGGTTAATGTCCGACGAGCGCGGCTTGTTGGTTGGCACCGCAGATTCAGAATGGTTGGTTCGCGCCACTATTTTTGGGTACCCAATCACCCCGACTAGCATCCAAGCCAAGCCCACTTCCGAGTACGGGTCTGCAAACGTGCAACCCGTCAAAGCGGGGCGCAACACGTTGTTCATTCAACGAGGTGGCGGCAAAGTCAGAGAAATGTCGTATGAGTTCAAACTAGACAGTTTTAACGCGCTTGACATTTCAGCACCGGCGCAACACTTGTTAATTGGACAAGTGACGCAAATGGCAATTCAGAACAACCCTCAACAATTGGTCTGGATGTGTCGCGCCGATGGCGGTCTGATCGGGCTGACTTATGAGAAAGAACAAGAAGTCGTAGCTTTTCATCAACATGCGCTTGGCGGGTTCTACGACGCCGCAAAAACGATTCCAGCCAAAGTTGAAAGCGTTGCATGTATTCCGTCACCAGACGGCACCAGAGACGATCTATGGGTTTTGGTGAACCGTTATATCAACGGCGCAAACCGTCGATACATCGAAGTCATGTCAAAGATGTGGGATCACGGCGATCCCCTTCCCTATTGCGTGTATCTCGATTCATCCGATCAGTATGTGGGCAGTCCCGCCACAACGATCAGCGGATTGACCTGGTTGGAAGGGCAGACCGTCCAAGTGTTAGCGGATGGCATGACTCACATTGATTGTGTGGTCAGTGGCGGTGCCATTACGCTCAGTCGGTCAGCCAGCGTGGTTCAAGTCGGGTTCACCTACAACAGCGACGGGCAGACCCTTCGCGCCGAAGCGGGTGGCCAAGACGGGACCGCGCAAGCAAAACTCAAGCGTATTCATCGCGCAAGTGTTCGACTTATGGACACGATTGGTTTTCAGATGGGTGCGAGTTTTAGCGACCTAATTGAAGTTCCGTTTTTGTCCAGTGCCACACAGATGAACAATCCCATCCCGCTATTTAACGGCGACAAGGGTTGGATATACATTGAGGACACGTTCGATCAAAACGGCCAACTGTGTTGGAGACAGAACCTACCTCTGCCAATGAATCTGCAAATGATTGTGATGCAACTTGAGACGGAGGACGCAGGGTGAAGATCGTCCCTTTTCAACTTGCTCATTTCTATGCACTGAAGGTGCAACCGGCTCAAGCCCAAGCGCTTCGGTTTGTGACCGAGGACATGGTTCGCAAGATTGTGGGTACCGATGCGCATTCGCTTATCGAGGGTGACGAAATCCTTGCGTGTGCGGGGATCATCGAAATCTACCCAGGGCGTGCCGCCGCATGGTCGTTTTTGTCGGTCAATGCAGGCAAGCGCATGGTCGCCATCACAAAAGCATTCAAGAAGCATATCTGGAATAGCCCAATCAAACGCATCGAAATCACAGTCGATTCAGACTTTCACAACGGGCATCGGTTGGCCAACATATTAGGGTTCACTTTGGAGGCGGCGCGAATGACCGCGTACTCCATGCCTGGTGGAGACTGCGCACTGTACGCAAGGATAAAACGCCATGTCTGATTTTTCATCCTTGATGAGCAATGCAAGTACAGGGCTGACCGCCGTCGGGTCTTCGATCTCGGCAGCGGGGGCCATGACAAGTGCGCAAGCCATATCGACTGCGGCGACTTACAACGCGGGGGTGGCCACTACTAACGCGGCCATCGCGGAAGATCAAGGTAGCGCACAAGCGTTACAGATCGGGATTAACGCTCAACGCCACATCGGCACGATGGTTGCGCAGTATGGCGCATCGGGTGTGCAAGTCGCATCGGGTTCTCCCCTTGACGTATTGGCGGACAGCACACGCAGTGCGGTGTTGGATCAACAGATGGCGTTGTACAACGCCAACGTCAGAGCAAAAGGGTTTCTCGATACGGCGGCATTGGATACGGCCTTGGCGTCGAACGCGACGACCAGCGGCGTAATTAACGCAGGAAGTCAATTGGTAAACGGCGCGTCAAAACTATCGGCCATGAACGGAAACCAGATACCTAATTACTGAGAATCACATGCCTAAGATTCAAACATACACCCCACAAGTTAGCCCACAAGGGCAGATTAACGCGCAAGCGAAAGGCGAAGATTTTGGGGCGGGCGTTGGTCAAGCGATGTCAAACGCTGGCGGCACGCTCATGGATGCAGGTGCCACGGCGTATCACTTACAAACACAAGATGACGTGACGGGTGTTCACGTTGCGATGGCGAAAGCCCAAGCCGACCTAGAAGACCAGTTCACGGCGGCGGCTACTCAAGCGCAACCTGGTGTAAAAGATTTCGCCCAACAAGTCGGCAATTCGATGACGCAGTATCTTGGCGAAAATAGCCAAGTGGCCACCACGCGGGAAGGCAAAGCCCTGTACTCGCGCATGGCGGCCAACATGCAATCCTACTTTCACACGAAAGCGGTTGGGTACCAAGCGGGACTCGATGGCGAATATGCAAAAGTCCAATACACCAGTCTTCTGCAAAACCTTGGGCGCACCGCGTTTTCAGATGCAAACGCAATGTCAAGTGCGGTGGCACAAGGGCACGAAGCGATTAACGACCCAAACGGTATTTTCGCTCGAGTCGATGAATCTACTCGTGCAAAGTTCAGAGACGCGCTGAAAAATGATTTAAGTTTTGCGGCGGCGAAAGGTTTTGTTCAGCGCAACCCAGGCGCGCTAACGGGTGCTTTCGGTCAAGGTGAAACTGCGCAATTCAGCCCTTACTTTAATTTCATGAAAGAAGGCGCGGTTCCAGGCGGCGAATTTAATGTTCATCCTGATGTGATGAAGTGGGCACCAGACGTTGCTAATGCGGCGGCCAACAAAGGTGTGAACGCCAACATCCTGATGGCGCAAATCGATCAAGAAAGCAAAGGCAACCCAACGGCGGCATCACCCAAGGGCGCGACGGGCTTGTCTCAGTTTATGCCCGACACCGCTAAACAATACGGCGTCAATCCGAATGATCCGAAATCGTCGATCAACGGACAAGCGGCCTACATGTGTGACTTACTTCAATCTTACGGGGGCGATTACAGTAAGGCACTGGCCGCATACAACTGGGGACCAGGCAATCTCGACAAGGCTGTCTCGCGTTGGGGCGATTCGTGGGCGGCTCACGCACCTGAAGAAACCAAAAACTATGTGACTCAGGTTTTACAAAAGTCTGGCGCGGTGGCTACCGATGGCACACAGGGCAACCCTATGATGCCTAAGTTGTCAGACATTCGAGTCAAAGAGGGCGGATATGACGTCAATTCGTTTGGTAAGCGACCCGATGGGTCTGCCAAAGGTGGCGGCTTTCTTGGCGTTCTGAAGCGACCCGATGGCGGATTCTCAACTGAGATTTCCGTAGGTGTTCAGATCAATGGCACGGAAATGGAAATCCCGACTCTTGTGCCGACGCTCACTCGGGATGAAGTCAACACCCTATTGTCCACCACAAACCCTAAAGACATTCCAGACGGGATCGTGGCTAAAGCAATCGACTTCGCAAACAAGCGCATGGCCGAAGGCAAAAGCGTGTTCGCTGACAGCGGTGAAACACCGCGTGAAGCCCCGATCAGAAGCGACAAATTGCCGTTCTTGAACAACCTGTCGTGGGAACAACAAGACCACTTGATTAACGAAGACGTCCGCCTCTCACACATGAAGATGCAGATGAACGCGGCGGCGCAGACGGAAGCTAAAAAACAAAGTCTCGCCCAACAAGAAACGGTGATGGACGATTACACCAAGCGAATCTTTGATCCGAAAGCGCAAGGTGGCCCATTGACTGATGCGGAAGTGGTCAACAACAAATTACTGACTTCGACGCAGAAACAACACATCGTCAACATGAGACAAGCGGCGGCGAGATCGGACGAGACGACAACTCACGACAGCACGACTCGTGCGTTGTTGATGGACATTCACGCGCCAGATGATGACCCCATGAAGACGTACAACATGGATGCCGTTAACGCTGCGTACAAGAATGGCTCAATCAACACGTCTGAATATAAATTCTTGCGAAATGAAGTTGACCAATTAAAAGATGGGTCAACCAATCCGTTCATGAAACAAGTGCAGTCGGCGCGATCGATGGCGGCAACGGCGTTACAGCGTAGCGTCATGGGCACGATGCAACCTGAGTTGGCGGCGGATGCGGCGTACAGATTCAATATGGATTTGCAAGCCAAGATCGACCAGTTCCGCAAAGACAACAAAGACCCTCGCGCCCTACTCGACCCAACGAGTAAAGATTACGCCCTCAAAATTGAGCGAGTTATGTCATTCATGAAACCCCCTTCTGAAGCGTTATCGGCGGGTGCGAATGCCGTGGTCAAAGACGCTCAATCAGATCGCACCCCAGTAGAAGGGTACGAAATCGGAACGACGCACAAAGTCAACGGTAAGAACATGACGTACATCGGTGGTCCGCTAAACCTTAGTACAAGCTGGAAATAACAATGGCTGAGTTGAACATCACGTTTGCTGACCAACCCAAGCCAGACGATCAGGGTTTACAGATCGACTTTCTGGATCAACCCAAAGCCCGTACAGCGCAGGGCATAGGCGACGCCTGGACAGCGGGGTATCAAGGATCAGTCGCCGGTTTGGGCGATCGAGGTCGCATGCCCGATGTGGTACTCGACCCTAATCACGCAAAGTGGTACGAAAAGTTAACGGCTGGCGTATCACAACTGGTCAACGAAGCCCCTGAAATGATTGGCGGCGCAATTGTGGGTGGCGCAGCGGGCACATTAGCGGGCGGCCCAGTGGGCACCGTTCTCGGCGGCGGCGCGGGTGCGTTTGCAATACCCACTGCGATCAGACAATCTCTGATCGAAGCGTATTCAAAAGGTCAAGTAACAAGCGCAGGTGACTTCCTCGGTCGTGCGGCGATCGTACTGAAACACACCGCAAAAGACGCAGTGGTTGGTGGTTTGACCACTGGCTCAGGCATGGTCGCGTCTCGTGTGGCGGGTGGTCTTATCGCGCCCATGATCGGTGAACAGATCGGGGTCAAGACGGGGATGGCCGCAATCGGCGCGGCAGGAACCGCCGCAGAAATCGGCACGATGACTGTCGCCCCCGCAGCACTTGAAAGTCGATTGCCTGAACGCGATGACTTTTTGAATGCCGCAATCATGGTGGCGGGTTTGAAATCCGCACACATCGCCGCCAGCAAGATGGGCGAGATTTACGCTAAGACGGGCATTCGCCCCGAACAAGTGGTAGCGGACGCAAAGGCCGATCCCGCGTTGGCCGCAGAGTTGTCAAACGCTGATGTTTTCTACCACGGATCAAAGGCAAAGTTTGACACGTTTGATCCAACACTAGGGACTACACCTGGCGCATGGTTCACAAAAGATAAAAACGCCGCTAGTGCTTTTGGTGATACTAAAGCGTACACAATCGAAGTAAAAAATCCCGCAACGATGGCGGATTTAGCAGAAGCCAGAATTGAAATTGTTAAATCGGGCATAGACCCGATGGCAGATCAGCAAGAATTCAACAAAGCCGTAATTAAATACCTTGAGAAAAAAGGTTTTGATGGGATTCAAGATGAAAATTTTGCAGGCGCAGGAGGAAAAGGCAAAGACGTAATTGCGGCTTTCAGACCGGAACAAATAAAACCCGTCACAGAATTACCCGAAGCATACAAAGCCGTCGCCGCAGAACAGAACGCGATGGATGCAGTAACGGGCGTGAAACTGGAAGCGGTCAAGGATCAACCGTTTGCCGATGTGCCCCAAGCCGCAGGAGAACCCGCGCAGCCGACGCACGTTAACTATCAGTACATCAACACCACGGACGACGTGAAAGGCGCTCTGGCGCGATTGTCGAACGTCTATGAGACGGAGATACAAACACAACGCCGTGGCACGGTGACGTGGGATCAAACGCAAGCCGAAGCGGGCGCGATCCTTTCTGACTTATTGGGTACTACTCAACCGTTCGTTCCTCGTGAACCAGGTACCGCAGCGGGTGCCGCCGAACTCTTGGCGCGTAAACAGATGGTTGTGGGTGCAGCAGAGGACATGGCAACGAAGGCGCGAGAGTATGCCGACCTTGGCTCAAACGCAACGCCTGAACAAACCGCCGCGTTCTTATCGAGCATTGATCGGGCGGCGATGATTCACTCAGAGTTTTTGGGCGCACGAGCAGAAGCCGGTCGCGCACTTAACATCCTCAAAGACACGAAGATCGCCGCAGAGCGCAGTCAACAGATCAGCGAGTTGATCGCTCGCTTTGGTAAAGACCCCGCCGAATTAGCGGCGATGATTAAAGAGTTGGACAACCCTGCTTCGACACTCAAGTTTGCACGAGACGCAACCAAAGCATCGACGTGGGATAAAGTGGTTGAGGCGTGGAAAGCGGCGCTGGTTTCAGGGCCAATCACGCAGATGGCCAACATATACGGCAACGTCACGTTCATGCCTCTTCGCCCGTTGGTTGATCTTGTTGCTTCAGGGCTAGGGGCTATTCGCGGTAACTCAGAACGCGTGACAGCGATAGAACCTTTTGCTCGGATAACAGGCAACCTGATCGGTGTCGTGGACGGCTTAAAAATGGCGTGGCCAGCGCTAATAAAAGACTCTCCCGAAAATGGCAAGGCCGATCACCGACACGCTATTGGCGGCACACTAGGGTATGTGGTTCGCACGCCTTTTCGTGTGTTGGGCGCGGGTGACGCGTTGTTCAAGGGCATGACGTACAGAGGTGACTTGTATGCACAAGCAACCCGCATGGCGACAAGCGAAGGATTTAATGTTGCGACAAGAGAGTTTCGAGAGCGAGTTGTTGAGTTAGTCCGCGATCCAACTAGCGACATGCTTGACGTTGCAACTGCTTCGGCAGCGCGGTTTACGTTTAACAGTCCACTGGGCGAAACAGGTCGCGCCGTTCAAAACTTAGTTCGTAAAGCGCACCTTGAATTCTTAGTGCCGTTTATCACGACACCCGCCAATGTGTTCAAAGAGACCGCACGGCTCACCCCCTTTGCGCCAATAGTGGACAACTGGCGCAAAGATTTTGCAGCGGGCGGCGCACAAGCGGACAGGGCGGTGGCCGAATTAGCAGTAGGCGCGGGCATCATGTCCGTCACTGCGAGTTTTGCGTTGGCTGGCTTTATATCTGGCGCGGGCGATCCAGACCCAAACAAGCGTCGGGTGATGATGGCCGCAGGATGGCAACCATACTCTGTCAAGGTCGATGGCAAATGGTACAGCTATCAGCGCGTTCAACCGACAGGCACGTTGATGGGCGTGACCGCCGACATGGTTGAAATGTGGCATCACATGACGTCGGGAGAGAGTGACAAAATTCCAAAAATGTTGTCGGTCGCGTTCGCTAACGCGGTCACGAATACAACTTTCCTCAAGGGTATTACTTCGTTCGTCCAAGTGATGGCTGACCCAACACGCTACGGCGGAAAGTTTGTACAGGACTTGGCATCATCGGTCGTCCCTGGCATCGTCGGCCAAACGGCTACTGCTTACGATCCTTACGTTCGGGAGATTGATAGCGTGAGAGACGCGATCATGAACCGCATCCCAGGTCTAAGAGAAGAGTTAACCCCTGCTCGAGACGTCTTTGGGGAGAAAGTAGCAAACAAAGAACGCTTAGGCGGGGCAATATCGCCGGTTTCAAAGACCACCGAATCGACCGATAAAGTCCGAACCGAAGCGGCACGTCTAGGTATTGGTGCCCCGAAAGCGCCTGACTCCGTACAGATGCCCGCCGCCGGAGATCGCAAGTTAGGGAAAGTCGATCTGAGTCCCGCGCAAAAAGACGTGTTCGCAGACGTGGGCGGCCACATGGCGTATCAGGCGCTACACAGTCTGGTTAACTCGCCCCAATGGGACGCCTACCCTGACATGGTGAAACAGAAAGCGTATCAGATCGCTTTTGACCGAGGGCACTTGATCGGTAAAAACGCGGCACTTTCACCCGAAGACAGGCAACGGGAAATCGTGCGCATCACCACCGAGATCGCCAAAAGGCTTGCGAAGTAGATTGAGATAATCACATCAACATGAGATAATCACAAATATCTAGGAGAGTCAACCTTGACAGTCAGTTCAACCACTTCTCGCGCAGACTATACGGGCAACGGGGTAACGACGGCTTTTACTGTGCCGTTTTACTTCTTTGACCCAACACACGTTTCTGTGCTGAGTACCGTGATTGCGACGGGCGTGTCTACGACGCTCACGTTGGGTAGTGACTATACGTTAGCGGGCGCGGGGGTCTCAACGGGTGGCACATTGACCATGAGCGCCGCCCCGTCATCGACTACTCGACTCTCCATTTTGCGCAACATCCCGCCCAAACAAACAACCCATTACGTCCCGAACGATCCGTTCCCTGCGTCTTCACATGAAAACGCACTTGATTTGTTGACGATGCAAATTCAACAAATACAGGAAACCCTAACTCGGACGGTCGCCTTCTCACCGTCTGACCCGACAGGCACGAGCGCTACTGCACTGCCTTCGGCAACAGCACGCGCTCTTAAAGCGCTGGTCTTTGATTCGGACGGAAATCCTACGGTATCTGGTGATACCTACGTTAATCAAACGGCTGCCTCGGCAGCATCAGCAGCGGCCGCCGCTGCCAGTTCTGCCAGCGCATCGGCATCCGCAACAACGGCCACTAGCGCCGCGTCAGCAGCATCCACGTCAGCAACTAACGCATCCGCGTCAGCTTCGAGCGCATTGGGTAGCGCTTCGTCTGCGGCGGCGTCTGCGGCTACCGCTTTGGCCGCTGCCTCTGGTGGCGGAAACACGGTCATCAACCCGCTGATCGCTCAACAGTTTGGAGGTTTCTAAATGTCAGCAAACGTATCCCCTATTTTTCCAATCACCCCCGTCATTGGCATTGCCACCTTAACGGGTGCGACTGCGATCACGTCACGCGCAAACATAACTGGCACGACGGGTCTGGTCCAGTTAACTCCGGCGACTACCAACGGAATGCGCGTTGACGCGATTACGGTCAAAGGCAAAGGCACAAACCTTGCCGCCGCGAACGTGGACATTTGGATATTCAACGGCACAACGTCTTATTTGTATGACGAGTTTGATATGTCGCTGATAACACCTGGTGTCACGACTGACTCGGTATCGCTCACCAAACAGTACACGACTCTGATCTTGCCGCCCACTTATCAATTGTTTGTGAGTGAGCAAGTTCAGGCTGACTTCAACGTGTTTGCTTTCGGGGGTGCTTACTAATGTTCTCCGGCAACTTCCCTCAGAAATCAAACCCCCCGATGCCAGCGGCGATCCCGTTGGCTAACGCGGCAATCATCAGTCAAGACGTGAATATCAACGATGGTTTGAACCACGCTTCGATTGGCCCTGTTGTTCTGGTGTCGGGTGTTATCCGCATCACGAACGGCAGCTGGAAAGTTTTGTAAAGGACTCAATCATGGGACTTAATTTCGACTCAGTAAACGGATTCTCGGACAGCGGCGTTAACGGACTCGGTTTCGCTAACGGAACGACTGCGCAACGTCCACCGAACCCTCCGCAATTTTTTGGGCGAGGCAATACCACGACCGGCTATTTTGAGATGTATATCGGCACAAGTTGGGTAAACATCATCAACTCAAGCGGCGTGTCGGGTAACTCTTACACAGCGACTTATCTAGTCGTCGCGGGTGGTGGTGGTGGTGGGTACGGTCAAGGCGGATATGGGGCTGGCGGCGGTGGCGCAGGTGGATTACTAACTTCGACTTTCTCGTTTGTTGCAGGTACGTCTTACGGGATTACGGTTGGTGCTGGTGGCACAGCAGGGACTTCCAGCGTTTCGCTTGGCGGAAACGGTGGTAATTCCAGCATCGCTGGCGTGGCAACCGCGATCGGCGGAGGCGGCGGCGGCGGTGCCTTGTCTGGCAACACTACTGGCGGACTAGCTGGCGGTTCTGGCGGTGGCGGCGGTAACAATAGTTCGGTGACTGGTGGATCTGGCACAAGTGGGCAGGGTTTTGCTGGTGGCACAACGGGCGTAATTACTACCAATGGTTCCGGTTCTGGTGGCGGTGGTGCTGGTGCCGTAGGAGGCAATGGCGCAGATGGAGTGGGTGCCAAAGGTGGGGTTGGCGTTTCCAGTTCCATATCCGGCACAGCCACTTATTACGCTGGTGGCGGTGGCGGTTCAGCCGGTCAAGCAACAAGCAATTCGGCACAAGTTGCAGGTGGATTGGGTGGCGGTGGCAATGGTTCAAACGCTACGCCATTGTCTGCAACGGCTGGCGCGGCAAATACCGGCGGCGGCGGCGGTGGCGGCGGTAACGCTACTGCTGCTGGCGCTGGCGGCTCAGGCATCGTCATCATTGCGTATGCCGGTTCACAGCGCGGCACAGGCGGCACGATCACGAGTGTCGCTGGCAACACAATCCACACCTTCCTCAGTTCCGGCGTTTACGTCGCATAAGGATCATCATGGCTCATTTAGCAAAAGTCGGTATTCGTCCAGCATTTGTCACGGTCAATGGCGTGTCTACTCGTGTAGGCAACTTGGTTGACCAAGTTATCGTGGCAGAAGCGAATCACTTTGTACCCAAAGATCAGGGCGGCATGGGTGTGGTGGACGACTCACCTGGCACTTGGTTGCCCACGTCATTCAATACTCAGGGCGGTAAACACGCCACAGGCGGCAAACCTGTTCGCGGCAACTACGCTGGCAAGGACTGGATTCACGACACGAATAATGACGTGTTCTATCCACAGCAACCGTATCCAAGCTGGACGATTTCAGCACCGGCTTGGACTTGGACTCCACCTACACCGATGCCTCTCGACGGGAAAATGTACCGTTGGGATGAAGCGTCAAAGACGTGGATCGCACAATGATTCTCTCTGTGCTCGCGTGGATTCCAAAGGCGATAGGACTAATCATCCTCACACTTTTGGCATTCGCGCTCTCACCGTTGTTAGCGTGCTTCATTGTCTACGCAGAGGAATCCTCAATTACAGGTTTCCCGTCCAAGTACCCAGGAATGCCTCGCGCTTTTCTCATTCCTTTATTTCGGATTTGGCAGACACCGGATGCGTCGGTAGACGAATTTTGGTTTGGCGATTATTCGGGCTGGCCTAAGACGGGCAAAAAATTTGTTTGGTTCGGCGCTGTCATGAACAACACTCAGGCGACTTACGACGGGTCAAAGTTTTATCGTTGGTTGTGTCGCGTAACTTGGTTGTGCCGCAACGCGGCCTATACGTTTGGTTCCAATTGGGGCTACGCATACGCACCAACACTCGACGATGGCGCTGAATGGAATTCAGGCAAGACCTGTACCTACTTCTGGAAAGTCACGAACGATCTTGGGCAGATTGGTTGGTGCCTAAAGTTCCAATGGTTCTACACGTCCTCGCGCTTCATCGTTGGATACCTTGGTTACAAGCTCCAAGGCGATTCGATCAAGGGCAAAAAATTTGTGGCGATCCAATTCAATCCATTTAGAACCACGTAAGGACAGGTCATGTCAGACGAAGATAAGGAAGCCGCAATCAAAGCAGCCATCCAGAAGGACTTGGTGAAAGAAGCTTTGCAAGAATGGATGGATAAACAGTTTGCAACCTTTGGTCGGTGGACGTTTAACGGCCTCATGAGCGCGGCATTCGCCGGTCTTGTCTACCTCTGGCTGTCAAGTCACGGTTGGGTCAAATGAAACTGTACGACAACTGGCGCGAGATTCTACGCAAGGCATGGTCAATTCGATTGGCGTTGTTGGCGACCTTGTTTAGCGTGGCTCAAGCCGTCGTGCCGATATACGCTGATCTGTTGCCTCGTGATGTGTTTGCGATCCTGACTGCGGTATCAGCGATTGGTGTGATCGTGGCGAGGATCGTGTTTCAGGAGAATGTCTGATGACACCTAAAACCCGAATGACCGTTGGCAGCATCGTTCTGTCTGCCTCGGCTCTGGTTGGTATCGCAACCAATGAGGGTTACGTTGGGCAAGCGTACAAAGATGTAGTGGGTGTGCCGACATTGGGCTTTGGTGAAACCAAGAACGTGACTGCTGGCGAAACCACGACTCCGGTTCGTGCGCTGATTCAATTGGAAGCAAGTGCCGCTGAACACGCGAAACAGATGGCGGCCTGTGTGTCTGTGCCACTCAGTCAAGGTGAGTTCGATGCGTATGTGTCATTCACCTATAACGTCGGCTCTGGAAACTTTTGCAAGTACATCGCACCCGTTTTGAATAAAGGCGACTACGACGCTGCGTGCAAAAAGATTCTGTTGTTTGATCGCGCTGGCGGCAAAGTGTATCCAGGGCTTACGCGCCGTCGCCAAGAGGAGTATCGACAATGTTCGGGTTAGCGTTTTTGACACCAGCACTATTGAGGATCATCGCCATTGGCTGCGCCATCGCGGCCTTGGTGATCGGCTTTGAATGGGTACAGCACACGGCTGAGAAGCGTGGCTATGACAAGGCTCAAACCGAGTATATGCAGAAGGCGTTAGTTGCCGAAGAAGCAGCGCGAAAGCGTGAACGTGAATTACAAACCAAACTTGAGGTAGCAGAAAATGAAGCAAAGAAACGTGAAGCTGATCTTACTCTTGCCGCTGACAATGCTCGCGCTGAATCTGATGGGTTGCGCTCAGACCTCGCCTCCCTCGGTGATCGACTGTCCCGCGCCTCCGCTGACTCCCTCCGTCGCTACGCCGCAACCGCAAACCTCGTACTCCAAGAATGCACAGACAGATATACAGAATTGGCGCGTAAGGCTGATGGCCACGCCTCTGACTCCCTGATGCTTCAACAAGCATGGCCGAGTGAGAATCGAAAGTGAAGTACCACGTCGCGCTGGTTAATTCTAGTCACGACGATATTCACAGGCAGTTATTAAGACTCCACAAGTCTTGCTTTCCAGCGACGAGTAAACCGTCGTTTGATCGTGGCTGGTGGTGGCTTCTCTATTTCGGCACCGAGCCAATCGGCTTCGCGGGAATGACCGAATCGAACCAATGGATTAACTGCGGGTACCTGTGCCGAGCAGGTGTCATTGACGAGCATCGTGGCCGCAAGTTACAGCGCCGGTTAATCCGAGTCCGCTTGGCGATGGCTAAAAAGCTGAACATGGAAGCGGTGTTCACAGACACCCGAAACAATCCCAGTTCAGCGAACAACCTAATTGAATGTGGTTTCAGAATGTACACCCCTCGCAAGCCTTGGGGCTTTAGCAATTCGGTTTACTGGAGAATTTCTATATGCAAGCAAAAGTGAGCGAAGATGAATTTATCCGATTGTGGTCAGAATTAGGCGGGGCAATGGGTGTGGCCAGGGCTATCGGATGCACGGTTGCTAACGCATATCACCGGCGCAGACGCATTGAGGCCACTCGCGGGATTGTGTTGGTGTCCGAAGGTGTCAGAGAAATCCGCGAACAAAAGTTTATTGAAATGGATGTTGACCAAGCGATCATCGCTGTGTCCTCCGATCTCCATTGCTGGCCTGGTGCATTGACCACAGCACAGAAAGCATTTCTCGCTACCATCAAGTACATGAAGCCACAGATCATCGTCCTGAATGGCGACGTGTTTGACGGCGCCAAACTGTCGCGCTTTGGTTCGTCTGAGTTTAATAAGATGCCCACGGTGGCCGAGGAGTTACGCGCTTGCGTCGAATACCTGTGGAAGATTCAACAAGTGGCGGCTAAAGGCACTCGGTTTATTTGGGTCATGGGCAATCACGATCAGCGATTTGTTCGTAAGCTGATTGATGGCGCGGGAGAATACGAGGGTATCCCAGGATTTGATATTCGTGACCACTTCCCCAACTGGGAAATGTGCTATCGGTTTACGGTTAATCCTGGCAAAGACGGGATGACCGATTTCGTACACAACTGGGCGGGTGGTATTCATGCGGCGTACAACAATGTTCTACGCGCTGGCTGTAACTACGTCACCGGCCACACCCACCGATTGATGGATCGCCCTTGGTCAGATCGGACAGGGCGGCGCTATGGTATCGAAACTGGTACGCTGACCGAGATCGATGGCCCTCAGGCCTACTACGTCGCGGGTCGTCCTGTTGATTGGGGCGCAGGGTTTCCCGTCCTGACATTCAAAGAAGGTAAATTGCTGCGACCTGAATACGTTGACGTGATTGGCAAAGACAAGATTTCTTTTCGGTCTCAGGTCGTCTCGGTTTGACGGGTGGCTCGAGACATGATGGCGTCTCCAATCACATCGGCGGCAGCCGAAGCGGCATCATCCATCAAGTGAGCGTAGCGCTTGGTGGTGGCGGACGAATTGTGTCCAAGTAGTTCACCGATAGCCGCCAGCGACAGGCCACCCGTCACAGCCATCGATGCAAACGAATGGCGTAGATCGTTTATCCGCAGATCAGGACACTGCGCCCTGACTCGGGCGCGACGCCAGAAAGCGGACAGGTTACTGCCACCCAAGATTGGGTGTTCATCA
>Ga0007834_1000067_pt1 | contig 39903 bp, 37 predicted proteins | sample CryBogCBE06Nov07_FD_71233 | JGI IMG/M metagenome (GOLD analysis project Ga0007834, IMG submission 71233) | Freshwater microbial communities from Crystal Bog, Wisconsin, USA - CBE06Nov07 | ecosystem: Environmental > Aquatic > Freshwater > Lake | place: Crystal Bog, Wisconsin, USA | collected...
ACCGCCGTCCAGCCATCCGACAAAATTTTCACCGCAGGTCGGCCCAGATTGATCATGGGCTCAATGGTGAACAACATGCCCGCTTTGAGGGGTATGCCCTCACCGCGGCGCCCATAATGCAGAATATTCGGCTCATCGTGAAACAACTGGCCCAGACCATGCCCGCAAAAATCCCGCACCACCGAGCAGCGCTCATTCTCGGCAAATTGCTGGATCGCGGCGCCAATATCTCCGGTGGTTGCACCGGGTTTAACCTCAGCAATGCCCAGCATCAGGGCCTCATAGGTCACTTCCACGAGACGCGCGGCGCGGCGCGGCACCTCCCCCACAAGATACATGCGGCTTGAATCGCCATGCCAGCCATCCACAATCAGCGTGATGTCGATATTGACAATATCCCCCTCGCGCAGCGGCTTGGCATCGGGAATGCCATGACACACCACATGGTTGATGGAGGTGCAGATGCTCTTGCGAAAGCCGCGATAATTCAGCGGCGCAGGATAGGCCTTGTGATCCATCGCAAATTCAAAGGCAATTTTGTCCAGCGCGGCGGTGGTCACGCCGGGTTTGACCAGATCCACCATCAGATCCAGCGCCTCAGCCGTGAGTTTCCCGGCCTTGCGCATGGCGGCAAAAGCCTCCGGCCCGTGAATTTTGATCACGCCGCTTTTGCGCACGGGCAACAGCTCCGCATCCGTATAGGTCATAGATACATCCTGCTCATTCGATTACCGGCATCACCAGGGTGGCGGGGCCGGTTCAACGGTTCAATCCGTTTTCACTCGTCTTCGCCAAAGCGGTTGGCCACAAGCGCCGACAGAGCCTCAATCGCCTCGACAGCCTGCGCCCCCCGGGCTGTGACTGTGATGGTGGACCCCTGCCCGGCGCCAAGCGTCAGAATGCCCATAATGGAGGTTCCCCCCACCGTCTCGCCGCAGCGCGTCACCGTTATATCGGCATCGAACAGGTCAACGCAATTCACAAATTTGGCTGTGGCGCGGGCGTGCAAGCCTTTGCGGTTGATGATGGGCATTTCACGCACCAGCGCCCCATCAGGTGGATTGAACTCCGGACAATCTTCGGAATTGGGCTGGTTTTGCAGCGTCATCATTTGGCTCCCAGCACCTGACTGGCAATATTTATATATTTACGGCCGGCATCCTGCGCCTGAGACACAGCCTGTTCCAGTGTCGATGTGTCGCGCACCGACGCCAGCTTGATCAGCATGGGCAGGTTCACACCGGCCAGAACCTCAACCCTGCCGCCGCTCATGACGGAAATTGCAAGGTTTGAGGGCGTTCCGCCAAACATATCGGTCAGCAGCACCACTCCGGTTCCGGTTTCAACAGACCGGATCGCATGAACAATATCATTGCGCCGCCCCTCCATGTCATCCTCGGGGCCGATGGACACCGTTTCAAACTGGCTTTGCGGCCCCACGACATGTTCGAGCGCCAGGCGAAATTCAGTCGCCAGATGCCCATGTGTCACCAACACCATACCAATCATACAACCCAACACATTTTAGTTTTCCTCACCAGCAAGAAGGAAATACTTGTTACAGGGAATCCATTTTGTGCACCGCGAACAGAATGGCAAGAGAAAATCCACATTATCGTTACATTTCTGAAAGCTTTTGTCTGATTTTTTCCAGGATGAACATGATTATATCCGGCAGCGGGCTTCTCTCGGTGAATTTTATCCGCTCAACACCTATGCCTTCCAGAATTATGCGTGAGGACACCGCCGTCGAGGCCAGTTTTTCACGCACAAGATCCACCACCAGCTGCACGGGTGCCGAAGCCACGCTCGGCATATCCACAATGCCGAAATCCCGCACATGAAGCTGACCCCGTATCGCCGGATGGCCTGAGGCGATCAACTGCCCGTTCTGCGCCTGCAGAAAAATTCGGTCATCTCCCACCAATATGGCGGAAAGGCCGCGCGCCTGCGCCTCATGGATCAAAGCCACTGTGAGCGTGCTTTTGCCAGCCTTGGACGCCCCGCGGATAAGGATCCCCACACCCTGAACAAGCAGTGCATTGGCATGAATGGAAGGGGCGGTCATGGCGGCGCAAATGCTGGCAGCTGCACAATGAAGCGGGCCCCCAGCACCGGCGCTGCGCAGTCCTCACCAGACGCCTGCGCACCTGCGGGGGGCTGCCCCAGCCTGTTGCGGGCAAAAATCCGGCCATGATGGGCTTCAATGATCTGGCGCGAGATGGAAAGGCCAAGGCCGGAGTTCTGGCCAAAGCCCTGCTCGGGCCTGTCGGTATAAAACCGCTCGAAAATCCGTTCAAAGGCGTCACTGGGAATGCCCGGCCCGTCATCATCCACCATCAGCTCGATCATCTCGCCAAGATGGCGCAGCGTCACCCGCACCTGCCCGCCCTTGGGCGAAAACGACCGGGCATTGTCAATCAGATTGGTGATGACCTGTCCCAGCCGCGAATCAAACCCATTGACCAGATAATCCGGCCCCGCCGCATGGGCTTGATTCATCATGCCGCGCGGCTCGATATGAAGCACAACCTGCACCTGATCCGGCCGCTCGACCGAATTGGCGCCGGACACCACAGCGCTGAGCAGTTTGGCCATATCCACCGGCGTCATATCGGCACGGGCCAGCTCGGCATCAAGGCGCGAGGCATCGGAAATATCGCTGATCAACCGGTCCAGCCGGCGCACATCATGCTGGATCACCTCCATCAGACGTGCGCGCGAGGCCTCTGTTTTGATGCGCGGCAAGGTCTCCACAGCCGAACGCAACGAGGTTAAAGGATTTTTCAGCTCATGGGCCACATCAGCCGCAAAACTCTCAATGGCTTCAATGCGGTTGTAAAGCGCTTTGGTCATGTCACGCAATGCGCCCGAAAGATGGCCGATCTCATCCGCCCGCTCGGTATAGTCGGGAATTTCCTGCCGTGACTTGGTGCCACGGCGCACCCGCTCCGCCGCTTCCGCCAGACGGCGCATCGGTTCGGCGATTGTGCCGGCCAGCAGCAGGGACAAAACCACCATAACCATGGCCGACACCGCAAAAACCCGCAAAATCGCCCAGCGCTCCGAGGCGATGATCGTGTCAATATCACCGCCCTGTGTGGACAGAACCAGCGCACCGCGCACCGCGCGAAACCGTTGAATCGGCACGCCCACCGAAATAATGGTCTCGCCACGCTTGTTGACCCGTACAACGGTGCGTTGCGCCCCTTCAAGGGCGGCATCCACCTCGGGCACGCCATGCCCGCTGGTTGATGCAATATCCTCGGACGCCGATTCGCGCGGTGACGACACCCTGTGGCGCAGCATCGTGTCAAAATAAGACTTCAACTGCCCCCACAGGCGCGCCATGATGGCTTCCGGCTCCGGCGGCGGCAACTCGGCCCGCAAAATATTGCCCCGCACCGATAAGGAATGCGAATCGAGCACAATATCGCCATCGCGGTCATAAATTCGGGCGCGGGTGCGCGTGGGCGACACAAGTTTGCGCAGAACCGGGCCGATCCGCTCCGGATTGATGGAAAACAGCAGCGCCGAACTGGCATCCTCATTGATCCCGGTGCTCTGGCCGGGCTGTAATTGCAACAGCTTTTCCGGATCAATCGTAATGGAATTGGTCTCGACCGTGGCGGAAGCGGCCACAGCCGCCGCAATAATCTCGGCCTGACTGAGCAGACTTTGCGAGCGGGCATCAATCAGCCCCTCACGAAACTGGTTAAGATAGAGAAATCCCGCCAGCAGCGCCACCAACCCGCCCAGATTGAGCACAACAATCCGGCGGGACAAGGATGAGGACATGCGCCGCCCCAAAGCCCGAAAAAACCGGCGCAGCCGCAACAGCGCGCTGCGCCGCAAACGCACAAGCGCGGTCTCGTTTAAAGGATGAGGCAGGTTATTGGGCATAAGACCTGTAGTTTACGCCTCCCCGAAGCGATATCCCACGCCATAAAGCGTTTCAATCATATCAAAATCCGGATCGACCACATGAAATTTCTTGCGCAGGCGCTTGATATGACTGTCAATGGTGCGGTCATCGACATAAACCTGATCGTCATAGGCGGCATCCATCAGCGCGTTGCGGCTTTTCACCACGCCGGGGCGCTGGGCCAGAGCCTGCAAAATCAGAAATTCCGTCACGGTGAGGGTCACATTCTCGCCTTTCCAGGTGCAGGCATGGCGATCGGGGTCCATTTTAAGCTGGCCGCGCTCCAGAGTCTTGGCCTCGGACTCCTTCTGGGTGGCTGTGTCCTTCGGATTGGTGCGGCGCAAAATCGCCTTCACCCGCTCCACCAGCAGGCGCTGGGAGAAGGGTTTGTGAATAAAATCATCCGCGCCCATTTTCAGGCCGAACAATTCGTCGATTTCCTCATCCTTGGAGGTGAGAAAAATCACCGGCAGGTCGGATTTCTGACGCAGACGCCGCAAAAGCTCCATCCCGTCCATGCGCGGCATTTTAATGTCGAAAATGGCGAGATCGGGCGGGTTGCTTTTCAGCCCCTCCAGCGCGGCCACGCCATCGGTGTAGGTTTGCACACGATAGCCCTCCGCCTCCAGCGACAGCGAAACCGAGGTGAGAATGTTGCGGTCATCATCGACCAGCGCAATGGTTGCCATGGATTGTCTTGCCTTACATGAATCCTGAGTCAGACTATACGCGCAAACGCTAGAGAAACCAAAGGGCCAAAATATGGCCGGAAACGAGAACCATGCCCGACACCACCCGCACCACCCTTATAGCCGAAGCCAAAGCCCTGCTCCACCACCCCAGAAGCGGGGCGCTGGCCACAATGCGCAGCGGCGCGCCGTTCAATTCGCTGGTGACCTTTGCCACCGACTATGACGGCAGCCCGATTTTTCTGCTCTCCACACTCGCCATCCATACGCAAAACCTGATGCGTGACCCGCGCTGCTCGCTTTTGCTCTCCCGCAGCGGCAAGGGCGACCCGCTCGCCCATCCGCGCCTCACCGTCACCGGCACAGCCCATCCCGACACGCGCCCGCATATCCGCACCCGCTTTCTGGCCCGCCAGCCCAAAGCCGCGCTTTATGCGGATTTTGCCGATTTCAGCTTTTACCGCATGGAGGTCACAGATATTCATCTCAATGGCGGTTTTGCCCGCGCCGCCGATTTTACGCCGCAGGAAATTTTGACTGAGGTGGCAGACCCCGACCTGTTCAGCCAGAACGAAGCCGAGGCTCTTGCCCGACTCAACACCGACCATGCGCAATGGCTGCGACAGATCATCGCGCATTCTACGCAGTCCGCCCCAAAACAATGGCGCGCCACCGGCCTCGACCCCGAAGGTCTTGACCTGAGTTGCGGCGAGGACAGCGCACGCCTGCCCCTGCGCCTGCCTGTGATCGATAACACAGAGCTGATGGCCCAGCTGAAAGCGCTTTCGCCCTGACATTCTAGCTAACTTACTGAAAATAATATTTTTTTACAGATATAAATCTGTTGCAATTTTTATTGTCGTGTATTTCAAACCTTCAGGGGCCGGTGTCTGCTGGTCTGCACACATGGTCTAATTGCGGGGCCTCCGGCTTCAATTTAGACGAGGAACCACAACCTAAGGAGAGGCAATGCACCAGTTCGGCCCGTTCAATCCAAATTTTTCCATTGAAAAATCCGGTTTAACCCACCTTGCCTCCGCCACATATAATCTGGATGCGGCCCCTCTGACCGAAATGGCCATTGCCGCAGGCGAGGCACGTCTGGCCAAGGGCGGCGCTCTGGTGGCCGAAACCGGCGCCCATACGGGCCGCTCACCCAAGGACAAATATATTGTGCGCGATGCGCTGACCCTGCCCAAGGTCTGGTGGGAAAACAATGGCGCGCTGAGTGTTGAACAATTTGACCTTCTCCATGCTGATTTTCTTAAACATGCAGAGGGCAAGGCGCTTTATGTGCAGGATCTGTTTGGCGGCGCTGACCCGGCCAATCGCGTCAAGGCCCGCGTTGTCACTGAATATGCCTGGCATTCGCTGTTCATCCGCAATCTGCTGATCCGCCCCACAGCCGATGAACTGGCCAGCTTTGTGGCCGACCTCACGATTATCGACCTGCCCTCCTTCAAAGCTGACCCAAAGCGTCACGGCTGCCGCTCTGAAACCATTATCGCCTGTGATTTCACCCGCAAGATCGTGCTGATCGGCGGCACGTCCTATGCCGGTGAAATGAAAAAATCAGTGTTCACCTATCTCAATTTCGTGCTGCCTGAAGCCAAGGTCATGCCGATGCACTGTTCGGCCAATACCAATGAGGCGGGCGACACAGCCGTGTTTTTCGGCCTGTCCGGCACCGGCAAAACCACGCTCTCGGCGGATGCGTCGCGCATTCTCATCGGCGACGACGAGCATGGCTGGGGTAAGGACGGCGTGTTCAATTTTGAGGGCGGCTGCTATGCCAAGGCCATCAAACTCTCGCGCGAGGCCGAGCCGGAAATTTTCGCCACCACCGAGCGCTTCGGCGCGGTGATGGAAAATGTGGTGATTGACCCTGTCACCCGCATTCCGGATTTTGACGACACGTCCAAAACCGAAAATACCCGCGTGGCCTATCCGCTGGACTTTATCCCCAATGCCTCGGCCACCGGGCGCGCCAAGCACCCGAAAAACATTGTCATGCTAACCTGCGACGCCTTTGGCGTGCTGCCGCCCATTGCCAAGCTGGACAGCGCACAGGCCATGTATCATTTCCTGTCGGGCTATACTGCCAAGGTTGCCGGCACAGAAAAAGGCGTTACCGAGCCGCAGGCCACCTTCTCCACCTGCTTCGGCGCGCCCTTCATGCCGCGCCACCCCAGCGAATATGGCAATCTGCTGCGCGACCTTATCGCCAAGCATCATGTCGATTGCTGGCTGGTCAATACCGGCTGGACGGGGGGCAAATATGGCGTGGGCCGCCGGATGCCGATCCGTGTCACCCGTCGCCTGCTGGCCGCCGCGCTGGATGGCTCCCTGAATAAGGCGGATTTCCGCACTGACCCGTTCTTCGGGCTGGCGGTGCCCACCCATGTGCCGGGCGTTGAGCCGCATATTCTCAACCCCTCGCGCACCTGGGCCTCAAAGGCCGAATTTGCCGAAACCGCGCGCAAACTGGTGACCATGTTCCGCGAGAATTTTGTCAAGTTTGAAGATCATGTTGACGCTGAAGTGCGCGCCGCCGCACCTGTGACGCTGATCGCAGCGGAGTGAAGAGCGCGCGTCATGCTCTCTCATGCGAGAGCATGACGCTAAAAACAGAACAAATGTGATGAGCGTATAAAAGCATGGCTTAAATGTAATTATTCCATGCTTTGATCATCAAAAATGGAACCATTATCAAGCCATTATTACAATATATCAGAAATTATTTAAAAATATAAATATTAAATTTAATTTTTTATTTACAGCTTCAATTTGGCATATACATTTCCAAGCTATGGTTATGTGAAAGAAATGCCGATTAAAAATTCCACCAACAATTCTGCAACGACTCTACCAGTTGCAAAAAGAACCGCATTTAATGCGGTTGGTCGGTCATGTAGTGGTGAATTGTCTCAAGATGTTGCGCAGGCACTTGGATGCAAATCCGGCACAATTCGGCTGCTTAATGGTTATGAAGGACAGCATGGCGGGTTTGGCCTTGCCCATATAGAAGCGCATGAAAATCGCATAAAGCAGATCAAAAACTCAGGTTTTCACTCTGTTCATGCTTATATTTCAGCTATTCTCGATAATTATTCGATGGCAGCCTTACAAGAAGATGGCCGAATCGTACTCATTTACGAAAACAGCATGGTCTATCATCATCTTATTTGCCAATGGGATAGTGATTTATCCATTTGGAGCGTTACAACTGCTATTCCAAAACGAAATATACGAAATCTTAACATTTTGTGGAAAGTTTCAGCAGCCTGACGGGCGCGAACCCCGTCCACGATACTGGCCTCGTTGCCGCTTTGCGACCATGATAAGCTCAAAAACCAGTGGAGCCTAGATCCAAACGCGTACGGAAGCTGCTTTAGTTCTAAATTACTCCAATATAGCGAAAAACGCTATAAATTAATTTGTAGAGAAAAACGCTATACAATCATTAGGAATTCCCCCTCACAGCCCCGCCTTTTCCCGCATCGCTGTCAGTGTCAATCCGGGCGAGATAATTTCGGGGTCAACCTTCAGGTGCAGAATCGCCGCCACGCCAGAGGCCACGGCGCGCTCGAAGGCGGGAGCGAAATCTTCCGAGCGTGTCACCATCTCGCCATAGCCGCCAAAGGCCTGGGCGAGGGCCGCAAAATCCGGATTGCGCAGCTGCGTGCCCGACACGCGGGCGGGGTAATTGCGCTCCTGATGCATACGGATCGTGCCATATTGGCCATTGTCCACCACAATGAAGATCGGTTTGGCATGATATTGAATGGCCGTGGCAAATTCCTGCCCGTTCATCAGAAAACAGCCATCGCCGGCAAAGGACACCACCATGCGCTGCGGCGCGACAATCGCGGCGGCCACAGCGGCGGGCACGCCATAACCCATCGAGCCGGAGGTGGGCGCCAGTTGCCCGCCAAAGGTTTTGACGGGCAAATAACGTCCCGGCCAGATCGCATAATTGCCCGCACCATTGGTGAGAATCACATCCTCCGGCAGGCGGCTTTTCAGCCATTGGCACACCTCGCCCATATCGACAAAGCCTTGCCGCGCATGCACCGGAAAGCTGCTGCTCCAGCCGAGATAATCCTGCCGCGCCTGCACCGTTTCACTTGCCCAGATGATCTCATTGGGCGGCTGCAAGGTCTCCAACGCGGCGGCAAAGGCGCGCGGGCTGGCGTGAATGCCCAAGGTCGGGTGATAGACCCGCCCGATCTCCTCCGCGCCAGCATGAACATGGACAAAATTCTGCTTTGGTACGGGAATCGAGAACAATTCATAAGACTGGCTCGGCATTTCCGCCATGCGGCCATTGACCAGCAGCACAAGGTCAGAGGCTTCAATCCGCGCCTTTAATTTCGGATTGGGGCCAATGCCGATCTCACCGGCATAATTCGGGTGATCCGCCGAAAAAATCATCGAACGGCGAAAGGATGTCGCCACCGGCAGCGCAAAACGGGTCGCAAAACGCGCCACAGAGGCACAGGCCTTCTCATTCCAGCCGGAACCACCCAGAATCATCACCGGATTTTTCGCGGCCCAGAGCAGCTTTTGCAGCTGCGCCATCTGCGTCTGGCCGGGCCATGTCTCAACCGGCTCCACGCGGGCGCAGGGCTGCGCCTGCGTCATCTCCAGCAGCATATCCTCCGGCAGGCTGATGACCACCGGCCCGGGCCGTCCCTGCATGGCCACATGATAGGCCCGCGAGATTACCTCGGGAATGCGGGCGGCATCGTCAATTTCCGTCACCCATTTGGCGGTAGAGCCAAAAAAGGCGCGATAATCCATCTCCTGAAAGGCGCCGCGTTCGCGCATGCCCCGTTCGATCTGGCCAATAAACAGGATCATCGGTGTGGAATCATGCTGGGCAATGTGCACACCGGGCGCGGCATTGGTGGCGCCGGGCCCACGGGTGACAAAGACAACGCCGGGGCGGCCGGTGAGGCGCGCTGTGGCCTCGGCCATCATCGCCGCGCCGCCTTCCTGACGGCAAATGGTCACCTGAATGGAGGCGTCATGCAAAGCGTCCAGCACAGCCAGATAGGACTCACCGGGCACGCAATAGACATGGCTCACGCCCTGCGCCTCCAGACATTTCACCAAAATCTGTCCGCCTGTCTGCTGCTGACCCTGCATCATAAAACTCCTCTGAAACAACCGCCGGAACTGTGCCATGGGGCGGCGGTCAAGCCAAGCTGCAACCGGCCCGGCACTGATGAAATTTTGGAATTCAACCGATCAACTGGCCTTCCCGCCTCAATATTGGCCATGTGGGCATAGGGAACAATAAAGTGTCTTGAAATTGTCATAGCGATAGGCCAAAGGGAAATCACGCTTAGAAAGATCTCACCCTCTCGCTATATCAGAGCAGGAAAGCCGATGAATTTCAAATTGCCCGCTTTTCCGGTTTTCCATCGGCAGGCCCTGCCAAATATATGGGATGTTGTGGCGCTGGCATTAATCATTGGTCTGTTTGTTGCCATCGGCAATGGTGCCAATGGGGTGGCCTTGCCGCTTAAAGCGCTCGACACAACCCCGATTGATCTCGACTATACCAACCTGCCCTATTATGCCATGCGCACCACTCTGCGCATGTTTGCGGCTCTGTTTTTCTCGTTCATTTTCACATTTTGCTATGCGACACTGGCCGCCAAGAGCCGACGGGCTGAACTGGTGCTGATCCCACTGCTCGACGTGCTGCAATCTGTGCCGGTGCTGGGCTTTCTGTCTTTTACGGTGACCTTTTTTCTCGGCCTTTTTCCGGATTCGGTGCTGGGCGCGGAATGTGCGGCGGTGTTTGCGATTTTCACCTCGCAGGCATGGAACATGGCTTTCAGCTTTTACCAGTCGCTGACCACAGTGCCGCGCGATCTGGAAGAGGTGGCGCGCGGTTTTCGTCTGTCCGCATGGCAAAAATTCTGGCGTCTGGAAACCCCCTTCGCCATGCCGGGCCTGATCTGGAACATGATGATGTCCATGTCCGGTGGCTGGTTTTTCATTGTGGCCTCGGAGGCCATCACGGTTGGGGACACAAGCGTGAAGCTGCCGGGTGTCGGCTCCTATATTGCCGTGGCCATCGACCAGAAAAATGTTCATGCCATCATCGCCGCCAGCCTTATGATGTTGGTGGTGATTCTGGCCTATGACCAGTTGTTGTTCCGCCCTGTTGTGGCCTGGGCGGCCAAATTTAAGGTGGAATTGTCCGCCGGTCAGACCGTTGAGCGCTCATGGGTTCTGTCCATGTTTCAGAAAACCCGCTGGCTGAAAATTGCACTCTCGCCCATCGGCTGGCTCGGACGGCAATTTGCGCGGCCCCGCCTGCAATTCATGCCGGATCTCAAAAGCGTTTCGATCAGCAATCCCTATCTGTCCCGCGCATTTGACATTGTGTTTTTTGTGCTGCTAGCGGCCGTTGCCGGCTATTCCGTCTGGCAGATTTACAGCTTCGTGTCAGCCACCCTCACATTGGGCGACGCATGGGATGCTTTTGCCCTGACCTTCTACACGATGCTGCGTGTGGTGATTCTGATTTTTCTGGCCACGCTGCTCTGGGTGCCGGTAGGGGTATGGATTGGGCTGCGGCCAGCGCTGGCCGAGAAACTGCAACCTGCGGCGCAGTTTCTGGCCGCTTACCCGGCCAATATTCTGTTTCCGATTTTTGTCATTGTGATCCTGAAATTCTCGCTCAATCCGGATATTTGGCTGAGCCTTATGATTATTTTCGGCACGCAATGGTATATTGTGTTCAATGTGATTGCCGGTGCTTCGGCTTTCCCCAATGACCTGAAGGAAGCCGCGGCCAATTTCCGCATTCACGGCTGGTCCTGGTGGAAAAATGTGATGCTGCCCGGCGTGTTTCCCTATTATTTCACCGGCGCCCTGACCGCCTCGGGCGGCTCATGGAACGCGGCCATCGTGGCGGAATATGTCAAATGGGGTGATGATAAGGTGGTGGCGCATGGCATTGGTTCATATATTGCGCAGGCCACCGAAGCCGGAAATTACCCTAAAATCGTTCTGGGCGTCGCTGTGATGTCTTTTGTCGTTATTCTCTTCAACCGTTTGTTCTGGCGTCCGTTATTTGGTCTGGCCGAGCGCAAACTCCGCCTCTCGTGAGGATCCATCATGTCCAGCATAGCCCCTCTGCTTGAAGTTAAAGATGTCTGTCAGAATTACCGCAAAGGCTCCGGCGAGGAAGGCTCGCTTGTGCTTGACCATGTTTCGCTCAACCTTTCGGAGGGCGAGATTGTCGGCCTGCTGGGGCGCTCCGGCTGCGGCAAATCCTCGCTCCTGCGCATTGTTGCGGGCTTGATCAGCCCCAGCGAAGGCAAGGTGATCTATCAGGGTGCGCCATTGCATGGCGCGGCTGAAGGCATTTCCATGGTGTTTCAGAGCTTTGCGCTGTTTCCATGGCTCACGGTTCTCAAAAACGTCGAACTGGGTCTTGAGGCGCTGAATGTGCCGGAAATTGAAGCCCGCAAGCGCGCCTTGAAGGCCATCGACCTTATCGGCCTGGACGGGTTTGAATCTGCCTATCCGAAAGAGCTTTCCGGCGGAATGCGCCAGCGTGTCGGCTTTGCCCGCGCATTGGTGGTCAATCCGAATATTCTGCTGATGGACGAGCCCTTCTCGGCACTGGACGTGCTGACCGCAGAAACCTTGCGCACCGACCTTCTCGACCTCTGGGTTGAAGGCCGTATGCCCATCAAAAGCATTCTCATGGTCACGCATAATATTGAGGAAGCCGTGCTGATGTGTGACCGCATCATCATTCTCTCGTCCAATCCGGGGCGGATTGCTTCGGAAATCAAGGTCAACCTGCCGCATCCGCGCAACCGTCTTGACCCTGTGTTCCGTCAGTTGGTGGACACAATCTATGCCCGCATGACCAAACGGCCAGAACCAAAACCGCAAAAGGAAGAGGGCATTCCCGGCCTTGGTCTGGCCATGTCGCTGCCGCGCGTCTCCACCAATACGCTGTCGGGCTTTTTGGAAGCTGTGGCTGCCGAGCCCTTCAATGGCCGCGCCGACCTGCCGCATGTGGCCGACGAACTGACCATGGAAATTGACGAACTCTTCCCCGTGGCCGAAACGCTGCAACTGCTGCGCTTCGCCGAGCTGGAAGAAGGCGACATCAAGCTCACCGACGACGGCAAACGCTTTGCGGTGCTCGACACCGACCAGCGCAAAAAGCTGTTCGGCGAACATCTGATGGCCTATGTGCCGCTGGCCGCGCGTATCCGCCATATTCTTGACGAGCGCCCCACTCACCGCGCGCCCTCAACCCGCTTCCGTGAGGAACTCGAAGATTATATGTCCGAGGAATATGCCGAAACAACCCTGCGCTCGGTGACCAACTGGGGCCGTTACGGCGAGCTTTTCGCCTATGACGAAACCTCGGAAGTGTTCAGCCTTGAGGACCCGAACTGAGGCGGGCCAGCGCCTCCCGCGTGTCAATATCAAGGCAGATGCCTGCATCTGCCACCTGAAATTCAACAACATCGGGCGTGCGCTCTAACAATTTGCGCGCACCCTGATCGCCCTCAAGCTGCATGAGGCCCGCAAACAACCGGCGCGAGAGAATCACCGGATTGCCGCGCTGCCCATCCAAAACCGGCACCAGCGCCGCCGCCTCCGGCTGTGCTTTATAATCGTCGCTCATATCACGCAGAAGCGCCGCGCTCACCTTCGGCATATCAGCCAGCAGCACCATCACCGCATCCACATCCTCATGCAGGGCGTTTATGCCCGCCTTGAGCGAGGTGCTCATGCCCTGCATATAGTGCGGGTTTTCGACAAAATTCAGGGGAAGGTCGGCCAGTTCAGCGCGCACCTTCTCGCTCTGATAGCCAGTGACAACATAGGCGGTTAAGCCCGCATCCAGCGCGGCCTGCGCCACACGCCGCACCATCGCCACGCCGTCAAAAGGAGCCAGAACCTTGGACTCATCCCCGCCAAAGCGGCTGGCCCGCCCTGCCGCAAGAATTATAGCGGCGATTGTGCTCATTCGGATCCCAGCCGTGGTTGTGGCCGCGAGACAATTTCCATCAGCAACCCGCCGGTGCCCATGCGGCGAATGTCCTGTGCGCTGACACGCAGACCCGCCAGCAGGCGTTGCAACACCCAGTCAAAGCCATTTTCCTTCGGGCTGCGGGCACAGCCCGGCGCGCCGATCACTGGCACAGCGCCGCATTCGCCCAGCAGCAGCAGATTGCCCGGATCCACCGGCATGCCGAAATGCTCAACCCGCCCGCCGCACTGCTCCAGCGCAACCGGAATCACATCCCGCCGATCGGTGATGGCTGAGGCCCCAAACACAATCACCAGATTACAGGTGCGGGCCAGTTCGGCAATGGCGATGCTCACCGCCGTCTCCTCATGCGGCACGCGCCGCTCGGCCACAATCACCGCACCCGCCGGATCAAGGCGGCGCTGCATGACGCCCAATGTTTTGACAATCACGCTGGGCTTGAGACCGGGCAGTAGCGTGGACACAACACCCACCCGCATCGGCTTGAACGCCGCCACGCTGATCAGCGCGGGCAGCTGTTTGGCCTGCTCCAGCAAAACCCGCTCCACCGCAAAGGGAATGATCTTGACCGTGGCAATCATCTCGCCGGCCTGCACCGCACGAAAAGCCGGCAGCGTGGCAAAGGTGATCGCATCATCAATCGCATTCACACGGTCAACACCCGCAACATCAACCGTCAGAACGCCAGAAACCTCGGCAAAAAAATTCACCCGTCCGGTAAAGGGCCTGTCCAGCCGCACATGAGCCCCGGCCAGATGACGGGCCAGATCCGCCGCGGCCAGATCCTCATTGACATCATCGGGCCCAAGCTGCGCCACAATAATTTCGTCGAAACCGGCAGCTTTGAGCAAGGCAATATGCTCGTTATGAACAATATCACCTTTTTTGAGGGTGAATGTTTCATGGCGAATGGCATGGGCGGCAATGCTGCCCACCGCCATTTCCACCGCAACAGGGCCGAATTTCATGGATGTGTCCCATCGCGCAAGGGTTTTTTGCGCAAATCGCGGATGATCTCGCCCAAAATGGAGACGGCAATTTCCGCCGGAGACACAGCGCCAATATCCAGCCCGATCGGCGCGTGAATGCGCGCAATCTGGCTCTCGGTAAAGCCCAGCGCGGTGAGGCGTTCCACCCGTCTGGCGTGGGTTTTGCGGCTGCCCAGCGCGCCAATATAGAAACATTCGGCTTTGAGAGCCGCCACCAGCCCCGGATCATCAATTTTCGGATCATGTGTCACCGCCACAACGGCAGTGTAACGATCCAGCCCGCCTATCTGCGGCAGGGCTTCATCCGGCCATTGCGCCAGCAGTTTGACGCCAGAAAAGCGCCCGGCACTGGCAAAGGCGGTGCGCGGGTCAATCACGGTCATGTCAAAATCGGTCAGCGCCGCCAGAGGCGCCAGCGCCTGCGAAATATGCACCGCGCCAATCACCACCAGCCGCACAGGCGGCACCTGCACATTGAGAAAATAAGAGGTGCCCTCATGCTCGATCACACCGGACTTGCCGCTGCGCAACGCACCATCTAGGGCTTCGGCCAGCGCATCCGCCGCCACCTCATGACCCAGCACCAGCCTTTGCGCATGGCTGGTCATATTGGTGACAAGAACAGCGGCCTGACGCGCCGCGCGCGCCGCATTGAGCGCGGTGAGCAGAGCAAGCTTCATGGCAAAACCTTTTCAACATAGACCTTGATACGCCCGCCGCAGGAGAGGCCAACCCGCCATGCGGTTTCGTCCGCCACGCCGAATTCGAGCACTTTGGGGGTTTCAGAGGCAATCACATCCAGCGCCTCGCTCACCACCTCGCCTTCGACACAGCCGCCCGATACGCTGCCCAGAAAATGGCCACTGTCGTCAATCACCAGATGGCTGCCCACGGGGCGCGGGGCCGAACCCCATGTTTCAATGACCGTGGCAATGGCCACACCACGGCCTGCCTGTTGCCAGTCCTGAGCTTGCTTTAAAAGATCATCGTCCGAGCTGAGCATGATATATCCTTTCAGGCGGCGCGGCGCAGCCAGACCCGCGGGTCTGTTGTGGCAAAACCCTTCGGCTGTCCAGCCAGCGCCTCAACCAGTTGCGCCATAGAACTCAAATTATGAATAGCACGAAACTCGTCCACATGCGGCAAAATTGTGCGGATGCCCTGCGCTTTGGCCTCGAACCCGTCAAAACGCAACAAGGGATTGAGCCAGATCAGCCGCCGCGCCGATTTATGCAGCCGCTCCACCTCAAAGGCCAGCGATTCAGCCCCGTCCCGCTCCAGCCCGTCGGTGAACAGGATCACAATCGCGCCCTGCCCCAGCACGCGGCGCGACCAGTCCCGATTGAAACGGTGCAGCGACGTGCCGATGCGTGTGCCGCCCGACCAATCCTGCACTGCGCCGGAACATTGCGCCAGCGCCTCGTCCACATCCTTGGCGCGCAGGGCGCGGGTGACATTGGTGAGGCGCGTACCAAATAAAAATGTGTGCACACGCCCGCGCTGCGCCGTCAAAACATGGATAAAATGCAGAAAAATCCGGCTATATTCGCTCATCGAGCCAGAAATATCGCACATCACTACAATCGGCGGATGTTTCTCGCGCCGCTGACGAAAGGACAGTTCGATCATGCCACCCGGCTTGAGGCTGCGGCGAAAGGCGCGGCGCGGATCAATGAGCGGCCCACGGCGGGAGGGCTCAAAGCGGCGGGTCAGCACCTGATCATCCGGCAGGGCCAGTTTGGCAATCTGGCGCATGGCCTCATCGATTTCGGAGGCGCTCATCTGGGCAAAGTCCTTATGCTGCAAAACCTCCGCCGCGGACATGGTGAAGCGCGCATCGAGATCGAGCGAGGGCGCAGGCTTTTCGTCCTTTTTGTCCTGTTTGAGCAAGGCGTCGGCCACGCGGGAGGCCCCCGCCTCGGCCTTTTGCTTTTTCTGGGTGCTGGGCGGCGCCTTGGGCGACATCAGGGCAATCAGCTTGTCCATAAAGCCGCGTTTTTTCCAGTAAATCTCAAATGCCTGCCGAAACAGGATCATATGCTCTTTCTTTTTGACGAAAACCGCCTGAAGAGTGGCATAAAAATCAGCCTTTTCGCCAATATGCGCGGCCTCGACAGCCACTATGGCATCGAGCACGGCCCCGGGCCCCACCGGCACACCCGCCTCGCGCAGAGCCCTTGCAAAATAAACGATATTTTCAGCCAGCCTGCCGGTGCCGCTGGCAACAGGGCCGTCACTTGCCATGTTTCAGCTCGGCCTTGACATCCTCGATCAGCGCGGCGGCGCGGGTGCCGGAAATTTTGGCAATATCATCCTGATATTTTAATAAAACACCCAAAGTGTCCGACACCTGCTGCGGGTCCAGCGCCACGGCATCCAGCTCGGTGAGGGCGGAGGCCCAGTCCAGTGTTTCGGCAACGCCCGGCACTTTGAACAGATCTTCCTTGCGGATGGCCTGCACAAATGCCACCAGTTCGGCAGTGAGACGCTGCGGCACGCCCGGCAGGCGGGTGCGCACAATCTGCATCTCGCGCGCCGCATCGGGGTAATCCACCCAGTGATAGAGGCAACGGCGCTTCAGCGCATCATGAATTTCGCGGGTACGGTTGGAGGTGAGAATCACAATGGGCGGCTGGCTGGCTTTGATGGTGCCGAGCTCAGGAATCGTCACCTGAAAATCGGAGAGCAGCTCCAATAGATAGGCCTCGAAGGCCTCGTCGGTGCGGTCGAGCTCGTCTATCAGCAGCACTGGCCCGCCCGCCAGATCCGCCTCCAGCGCCTGCAACAAGGGCCGCTTGACGAGATAGGTTTCCGAAAAAATATCGGACTCAAGCTGGGCGCGGTCAACACCCCCGCCCGCCTCGGCCAAGCGGATAGCCATCATCTGGCCGGCATAGTTCCATTCATAAACAGCGGCGGCAATGTCCAGCCCCTCATAACATTGCAGGCGGATGAGCTTGCGCCCGAGACTTTGCGCCAGAACCTTGGCAATTTCGGTTTTGCCGACACCCGCCTCGCCCTCAAGGAGGAGCGGGCGACCCATTTTCAGCGCCAGAAACAGCACTGTGGCCAGCGCTCTGTCGCCAACATAATGCGCCTTTTCCAGCAGTTTCAGCGTCGCATCGATGGACTGGGGTACCCGAACAGCATGATCCATCATTCTAAATCCCGATACCCAACATGTTTTACGCGCCAAACTCAATACACGAAATAAGGGCGGCTGATGCTCATGCCGCCCTGAATTTAAGAGTTCAAACCTACTTCGCCGCAGCCACCGCACGGCGCGCCAAAACGCCGATCAGATGCGCACGATAATCGGAACCGGCATGAATATCCTCATTCAGCCCCTCGGCAGACACCGTGACACCATCCAGCGATTTCGCAGCGAATTTTGCTGTCAAAGCCGCTTCCAGCTTTGAGGAGCGGAACACACCATTCTGCCCCGCGCCGGTGACAGCCACGCGCACATCCTTGCCCTTTTTGGCAACGAACACGCCCACAACCGCATAGCGCGATGCCGGATTGGGAAATTTCTGATAGGCGGCCTTGTTGGGCACGGGGAACGAAATCGCCTTGATCAGCTCTCCGGGCTCAAGCGCCGTTTCAAACATGCCGGTGAAAAAATCATCCGCCGCAATTTTGCGCTTGTTGGTGATGATGGTGGCATTGAGCGCCAGACAGGCCGAAGGATAATCCGCCGCCGGATCATTATTGGCCACCGAGCCGCCAATGGTGCCCTTGTGGCGCACCTGCGGGTCGCCAATGCCTGCGGCCAGATCGGCCAGCGCCGGAATAGCCTCGCCCACCGCCGCCGACTGTGCCACTTCGGCATGGGTGGTCATAGCACCGATGACCACATTGCGCCCCTTGATGGCAATGCCTTTGAGTTCCGGCACCTGAGCCAGATCAATAATGTCACTTGGTGCAGCCAGACGTTGTTTCATGGTCGGCAGCAGGGTCTGGCCACCGGCCAGCAGCTTGCCGTCTTCGGCTTTGCCGATCATCGCGGCGGCAGAGCGCAAAGATTGCGGACGATGATAGTTGAATTCATACATGGGAATCTCCCTTAAAATTGTTTTATGTGGTTTTGCCTCACCCTGCCCTCTCCCGGAGGGAGAGGGTTAGCACCCCATTTCCCTCTCCCCCTGGGAGAGGGTTGGGGTGAGGGCAATACTCATTCAGCGGCCAGCTTCATCGCCGCCTTTTGCGCAGCACGCCAGATCACCTGCGGTGTGGCCGGCATAGACACATCCTCATGCCCCAGCGCATCGGTAATGGCATTGATGACGGCAGGCGGCGCAGCAATAGCCCCCGCCTCACCGCAGCCCTTGATGCCCAGCGGGTTCGACGGGCAGCGGGTTTCGGTAAAGGCTGTTTCATAGGACGGCAAATCATCCGCACGCGGCATGGTGTAATCCATGAAGCTGGCAGTCAGAAGCTGGCCGCTCTTGTCATAGATGGCGCCTTCCAGCATGGCCTGACCAATACCCTGCGCAATGCCGCCGTGCATCTGGCCTTCCACGATCATCGGATTAATGAGCACACCGAAATCGTCCACGGCTGTGTAGCGCACGATTTTGGTGACACCGGTTTCCGGATCAATCTCCACCTCGCAAATATGCGTGCCTGCGGGGAAGGTGAAATTGGTCGGGTCGTAGAAAGCGCCCTCCTTCAGGCCGGGTTCCAGCTCCTGCCCGTTGAATTTATGGGCAATATAGGCATTGAGCGCCACGCCGGAGAAATCCACGGCCTTGTCTGTGCCCTTGACCGAAAATTTACCATCCTTGAATTCGATGTCCTTTTCGGAGGCTTCCAGCACATGGCCTGCCACCTTTTTGGCCTTGGCAATCACCTTGTCGAGAGCCTTGGAAATCGCCGACATGCCCACCGCACCGGAGCGTGAGCCATAGGTGCCCATGCCCATCTGCACTTTGTCGGTGTCGCCATGCACGATCGAGACATTGTCAATCGGAATGCCGAGGCGGTCAGACACCAGCTGGGCAAAGGTGGTTTCATGACCCTGACCATGGCTGTGCGAGCCGGTGAGAATTTCGACCGTGCCGATCGGGTTGACGCGCACTTCCGCCGACTCCCACAGGCCGACACCGGCACCCAGCGAGCCGACAGCAGCAGACGGCGCAATGCCGCAGGCCTCAATAAAGGCCGAGAAGCCGATGCCGCGCAGCTTGCCCTGACGTGCGGCGTCCTTCTTGCGCTTGCCAAAGCCCTTATAATCCGCCAGTTCCAGCGCTTTTGTCATGGAGGCATTATAATCACCGCCATCATAGCACATGATGATCGGCGTCTGATGCGGGAAATTCTTGACAAAGTTGCGGCGGCGGAACTCTGCCGGATCAATCCCTAACTCGCGCGCGGCCACCTCCACCAGACGCTCAACCACAAAGGTCGCTTCAGGGCGGCCCGCCCCGCGATAGGCATCCACCGGCGCGGTATTGGTGTAAACCGCGTCCACTTCCGCATAAATGCCCGGAATATTATACTGGCCCGACAGCAGCGGCGCATAGAGATAGGTCGGCACCGAGGAGGAGAAGGTGGAGAGATAAGCGCCCAGATTGGCAATGGTGTGCACACGCAGGCCGAGAATCTTGCCCTTGTCATCCACCGCCAGCTCGGCATGGGTGACATGGTCACGGCCATGCGCATCGGACAGGAAGGCTTCAGTGCGGTCTGCGGCCCATTTGACCGGACGACCGACCTTTTTCGCCGCCCAGACGCAAACGGTTTCTTCGGCATAGATGAAAATCTTGGAGCCGAAACCGCCGCCGACATCCGGCGCAATCACACGCAATTTATGCTCGGGCGCAATGCCGATAAAGGCCGAGAGCACAAGGCGAGCCACATGCGGGTTCTGGCTGGTGGTGTAAAGCGTATAAACGCCGGTGCCGGCGTCATATTCACCCATGGCCGCGCGGGGTTCCATCGCATTGGGCACAAGGCGGTTGTTGACGAGGTCAATTTTGGTGATATGCGCGGCACGCTTGAAGGCGGCCTCGGTCTCGTCCTTATTGCCCAGATGCCAGTTGAACACGGTATTGTCTGGCGCTTCGGCATGAACCTGCGGCGCGCCCACAGCCGAAGCCGTATCGGCATTGGCGGGCAGAACGGTATAATCCACCTCGATCTTTTCAGCGGCGGCGCGGGCCTCGGCATAGGTATCGGCAATGATCACAGCCACATGGTCGCCGACATAGCGCACCTTGCCCTGCGCCAGCGCGGGATGCGCCCCCGCCTTCATCGGCGAGCCATCCTTGGAATGGATCATCCAGCCGCAGATCAGCCCGCCAATTTTATCGGCAGCGAGATCCTCACCCGTGTAAATCCCGCAAACGCCGGGCATGTGCCGGGCCTGCGAAATATCAATGCTGTTGATGGTGGCATGGGCATGGGGCGACCGCAGAAAATAGGCATGGGCCTGATTCACGCGGTTGACATCGTCCGTATACTGACCCTGACCGGTGATGTAACGAATATCTTCCTTACGCCGAACCGAGGCGCCAATTCCTTGAGCACTCATAGTAACCTCCAGAAATAATGGATCGCTGAGCCAAACAAGCTGCAACCCTTATTGTTTTGATTGAATGATTTTGATTATTCAGCCGCCTGCGCCACAGCGCCCGCGCCCATGGCCTGCGCACCCGCGCCCACCGCCTTGACAATATTGTGATAGCCGGTGCAGCGGCAGATGTTACCTTCCAGCTCCTCGCGGATGGTGTGCTCGCTCAGCTCATGGCCTTTGCGGTTGACGAGATCAACAGCGGTCATGATCATGCCGGGGGTGCAGAAGCCGCATTGCAACCCGTGATGCTCACGGAAGGCCGCCTGCATGGGGTGCAGTTCGCCGCCCTGGGCCAGACCTTCAATGGTCACAACATTCGCACCCTCGCAGGACAAAGCCAGCGTGGTGCAGGATTTGATCGCCTTACCATCAACATGCACCACACAGGCGCCGCACTGGCTGGTGTCGCAGCCGACATGCGTGCCGGTGAGATGCTGATGTTCGCGGATAAATTGCACCAGCAGGGTGCGCGGATCAATCAGCGCGGAGACTGATTTCCCGTTGAGGATCATTGAAACTTTCTGCATCATTCACTCCCTGATTATGCTGTTATTCAGGCGTTTTTCGAGAAAACACCCTTGAGCCCTTTGAAGGCTTTTGCTGCGGTTGACATTTTTTCTGCGGGCGCTTCGGCAGGGTCTGCCGCCGCGGGCGCAAGTTTTGCGGCAAAATTGTTGAAAAACTCATCGGCCATTTTTTTGGCCACACCGTCAATCAGGCGGGCGCCAAGCTGGGCGATTTTGCCGCCGACATTGGCCTCAACCTCATAGGACAGCAATGTGCCGCCCTCATGATCGGTCAGCTTGACCCGCGCGCCACCCTTGGCAAAACCGGCAATGCCGCCCTCACCTTCGCCGGTGATGCGGTAGCCATTGGGCGGATCAATCTCGGAAAATTGCACAGCGCCTTTGAATGTGGCGGAAACGGGCCCGATTTTGAGCTTGGCCACAGCGGAAAATGAAGTGTCGCTGGTCTTTTCAAGACTCTGGCAGCCCGGAATACAGCTTCTCAGAATTTCGGCATCATTCAGCGCGGCCCATACAGTCGCCTTATCTGCCGCAAGGGCGACTTCGCCCTGCATTGTCATAGCCATTCGGACATACTCCTCACCCGCTTTTTATGCGATCATGCTTCAAAGGACGGCCCGGCAACTGTGCAGGAAAACAACCCTTGAAATGAGGCCCAGGTCATATGCCTGCACCCTGTATCGCTTTAATTTTGTCAATTTTGCGCGGTTTTTCAGAATTTGCAAGCGCTGTAACGGGCAGAACCTCAAAATAACCGTCAGGTAGTACCAACGTACAATATTTGCAGGCCCTGCCCGCGCCCGCATCCGCCTGCACATGATTGAAGGGAGAGTGCTGTCTCAGACAAGATTTTTAGGATTGAGAATCACATCAATATTTTCCGGCGGCAGCAGTTTACGTTCCAGCACCAGCTCACGAATACTCTTGCCGCTGCGATAGGCTTCCAGCGCCAGTTCAGTGGCTGCGGCATAACCAATATAAGGGTTAAGCGCCGTCACCGTGGCCAGAGACTGCTCAACCAGATCCCGCAAATGCCCCTCATTGGCGGTGATACCGGCCACGCATTTTTGTGCCAGCACAAGGCACCCGCGTTCCATATGGCCAATGCTTTTGAACAGGCTGAAGGCAATGATCGGCTCAAAGGCATTGAGTTGCAACTGCCCGCCCTCAGCCGCAAAGCTCACGGTCACATCATTGCCGATGACCTCGAAGGCAATCTGATTGACCACTTCGGGAATCACCGGATTGACCTTGCCCGGCATGATGGACGACCCCGCCTGCATGGCAGGCAGATTGATCTCGCCGAACCCCGCACGCGGGCCGGAGGACAAAAGCCTCAGATCATTGCAGACTTTCGACAATTTGACCGCAACCCGTTTCAATACGCCAGAGAGTTGCACAAAGGCCCCAGCATCCTGCGTCGCTTCGATCAGATTTCCGGCTGTGACAAAATTTTCGCCGGTCAGGCGGCACAAATGGGCGCAGACCGCCTGTGCATAGCCCTCGGGCGCATTGATTCCGGTGCCTATGGCGGTTGCGCCCAGATTAATTTCGTGAATCAGCTTTGCGGCCTCCGCCAGCCGATCCTCATCCTCCTGAATCATCACCGCATAAGTCGAGAATTCCTGCCCCAAAGTCATGGGCACAGCATCCTGCAACTGGGTGCGGCCAATTTTGACAATATCGGCAAATTCGACGGACTTAACAGCAAATTCCCCGCGCAAAACCGCCATGGCGGCCCGCAGCTTGTGAATGCCCATAATCAGCGCCAGCTTGACCGCTGTCGGATAGGCATCATTGGTGCTCTGGCTTAAATTGACATGTTCATTGGGGCTGAGCTGCGCATAATCGGAGCGGTGAAACCCCATCAGTTCCAGCGCGCGATTGGCGATCACTTCATTGGCATTCATATTGGTGGAGGTGCCGGCCCCGCCCTGAATCATATCCACCACAAACTGGTCATGCCATTTTCCGGCGCGAATCTCCTCGCAGGCCGCCACAATCGCCTCGGCACGCGCCGAGGACAGCGTGCCCAGTTCGGCATTGGCAAGGGCCGCCGCCTGTTTGACCGTCGCCAAAGCCCGGACAAAATCAGGATAGCTTGAGAGCCGGACGCCCGATATGGCAAAATTTTCGGCCGCCCGCAGCGTATGCACGCCGTAATAGGCCGCTTCAGGCAGATAACGCTCGCCCAGCAAATCATGTTCCAGCCGTGTCATGAATCAGCTCTCCTGCATCCGCGGCCCGGCATAAGAGGTGTTGCGGCAGACATTGCCGCATGAACCCTTCACCACACCATCGCATGGCCGTCAGTGACGATTAAATGCACAAAATGTGACAAAACGTGACCACAAATGCGGCAAGGCATTGACAAACAGCCGCCGGATCAGAACAGACCTCCCTAAATTTGTGATTTTTTCGATAAATTTCACTTTATGCACAGGGTGATTGTCATATTTTTAGAGATTTTCACTTATTTAACGCAAAAAAATAAATTAAATCACTATTTGTCAAAATTGTGATTTTTGCTCATTGCCAAGGCCCAGATATCCAGTCTAGCTTTTCGCAGCGTTAGACATACAGATAATGAGTGCTGCGCGGGCTGGACTGCACCCCAAGATCAGGGTGCGGCCCGGTGAATTATAGGTTTGAGGATTGAACAGAGATTTCACAGGCGTCGTCAGAAGTCGCCAGAAATTGTTCAAAAAACAGGGGAGTTTACGCGGCGCATGGAAATATTCCTGCAGCAGCTGATCAACGGGCTAACGCTCGGTTCGATCTATGGCCTGATTGCCATTGGCTATACAATGGTGTTCGGCATTATCGGCATGGTGAATTTCGCCCACGGCGATTTGTTCATGCTGTCATCCTTCATTGGCTTGATTGTGTTCATGGCGCTGACCCAGCTTCTGGGCCTGTCCTCACCGGCCATTGCCTTTCTTTTGGCGCTGTTCGCCTCCATGCTTCTCACATCCTTGTGGAACTGGTCGATTGAGCGGGTGGCCTATCGCCCCTTGCGCGGGTCGTTTCGGCTTGCGCCGCTGATTTCCGCGATCGGCATGTCGATCTTTCTGTCGAATTTTGTTCAGGTTGTGCAGGGGCCGCGCAACAAGGCCATTCCGGGCCTGTTTGATGGCGGCTTCAAGGTCACACAGGGCGGCACCTATGATGTCACCCTGTCCTACAAGCAAATTCTGATTGTGGCGGTTACGGTGCTGCTGCTGGCCGGTTTCTGGTATCTGGTGCAGAAAACACCTCTGGGGCGGGCGCAGCGCGCCTGCGAGCAGGACCGCAAAATGGCCTCGCTGCTCGGCATTGATGTTGATAAAACCATCTCGCTGACCTTTGTGATCGGCGCGGCTCTGGCGGCTGTCGCCGGTGTGCTTTATCTGATGTATTATGGTGTGGTGAGCTTCGCGGACGGCTTTGTGCCGGGTGTCAAGGCCTTCACGGCTGCGGTGCTGGGCGGTGTCGGTTCCCTGCCGGGGGCCGTGATCGGCGGCTTGCTGATCGGACTGATCGAAGTGTTCTGGTCGGCCTATTTCTCGACCGATTATAAGGATGTCGCTGCGTTTTCGATCCTCGCCATCACACTGATCTTCATGCCATCCGGCCTTCTTGGCCGACCGGAAGTGGAAAAGGTTTAAGTCATGGCCAATATTTCCAAAGACTCCGCGCCGGGCATACAATGGGGCCCGGCCATTCAGGAGGCGGGTTTTGCAGCTCTTGTCACCGCCGGCCTGTCCTTCCCTATTCTGGCGCTCAAAACAGATTCGGATGTGTCCAACAAGCTGGTTTTGAGCCAGCGCTGGTCACTGGTGATCTGGGCTGCGGCCATTGTCTTTATCGGGCGGCTGATTCTGGTGCTGCTGAAGGCGCGCCCGAAAGCCGAAAAAGCGGTCTCCACCGCACCGCAGAGCAACTCATCCAAATTTATCGCCAAATGGATTGGCACGGCGGGCATCATCATCCTGTTTGTGTTTCCTTTTGTGACCGTTTATTTTCTCGGCGCCTCGGGCGCTCTGAAATGGATCAACAATTACGGCGTCCAGATTTTGATTTATGTGATGCTGGGCTGGGGGCTGAATATTGTGGTGGGTCTGGCGGGCCTGCTGGATCTGGGCTATGTGGCCTTTTACGCGGTGGGTGCTTATTCCTATGCGCTGCTGTCCACCACCTATGGCCTGTCATTCTGGTTGTGCCTGCCGCTTTCGGGCATATTGGCGGCGACATGGGGCATTATTCTCGGTTTTCCGGTGCTGCGCCTGCGCGGTGACTATCTGGCCATCGTCACGCTGGCCTTCGGGGAAATCATCCGCGTTGTGCTGATCAACTGGACCGATTTTTCCAATGGCTATGCGGGCATCAGCTCCATTCCGAAAATCACCTTCTTCGGCCTGCCCTTCACCGACAGCGAGAGCAGCTTTTCGAGCATGTTCGGGCTGGACTATTCACCGATTCACCGGACGATGTTCCTGTTTTATCTGATCCTCTGTCTGGCTTTGTTGACCAATTTTGTCACCATGCGGCTGCGGCGTCTGCCGGTGGGGCGCGCCTGGGAAGCCCTGCGTGAGGACGAGATCGCCTGCCGCTCGCTGGGCATCAACACCACCAACACCAAGCTGACGGCCTTTGCCCTGGGCGCAATGTTTGGCGGTTTTGCCGGCTCCTTCTTTGCTGTGCGTCAGGGCTTTGTCAGCCCAGAGAGCTTCACCTTCATCGAATCCGCCACCATTCTGGCGATTGTGGTGCTGGGCGGCATGGGCTCGCAGGTCGGCGTCGCCGTTGCCGCAGTGGTTCTGGTCGGCGGCACCGAAATTCTGCGCGAACTTGAATGGACGAAGCAGATTTTTGGTCAGGATTTTGATCCCTCCCAATATCGCAGCCTTATCTTTGGTGGCGCCATGGTCATTATGATGATCTGGAAACCGCGCGGCATTGTCTCCTCGCGCGAGCCGTCCCTCTTCCTGAAGGAAAAAAAATCTGTGTCAGGGTCTCTTGTCGGGGAGGGCCACGGCTGATGCTCTCCATCACCAATCCATTGCTCGTTGTCGAGCATCTCACCATGCGCTTTGGCGGTCTGGTGGCTGTGAACAACCTGTCCTTCAGTGTCGGGCGCGGCGATATCACCGCCCTGATCGGCCCGAACGGCGCAGGCAAAACCACGGTGTTCAACTGCGTCACCGGTTTTTATAAACCGACCGAAGGGCGGCTGGCACTGGCGCGCACCGGCATTGCCGCACATGAGGATGTGGTAGCCCTGACCTCATCCGGCAAACAGCACGGCAAATTCAACTCCGGCGACATTTATCTTCTGGAGCGTATGCCGGATTTTGAAATCTCGCATCAGGCCAAAGTGGCCCGCACCTTCCAGAACATCCGCCTGTTTCAGGGCATGACCGTTCTGGAAAACCTGATCATCGCGCAGCATAATCCGCTGATGCTGGCCTCCGGCTTCTCGGTTCTGGGCATATTGGGCATTGGCGGCTATCGCGCCCGTGAGGCACAGGCGGTAGAAAAAGCCAAATACTGGCTCAATCTCATCGGACTGACCGAACGCGCCGACGATCCGGCAGGTGAATTGCCCTATGGGGCGCAGCGCCGGCTCGAAATTGCCCGCGCCATGTGCACAGATCCGGTGTTGTTGTGTCTGGACGAGCCTGCGGCAGGTCTCAATCCGAGAGAATCGCTCGAGCTCAACACCTTGCTGCGCGCGATCCGCAAAGACCATTCCACCTCTGTCCTTCTGATTGAACATGACATGTCAGTGGTGATGGAAATTTCCGACCATATTATCGTGCTGGATTATGGCACCAAAATCGCCGATGGCACCCCTGCGGAAATCCGCAATGACCCGAAAGTCATTGCCGCCTATTTGGGTGTTGAAGACGATGAAATGAATCCGGCAAGCACGACTCTTTCAGGAGGCCAACGCTGATGGCTGGCGCACCTCTCTTACAAATCCGTGGCGTTCAAACCTTTTACGGCAAGATTCAGGCGCTGAAAGGCGTCGATGTCGATGTCAATGAGGGCGAAATCGTCACCATGATCGGGGCCAATGGCGCCGGTAAATCGACATTGATGATGACCATCTTCGGCGCACCGCGCGCCAAGGAGGGCACAATCACCTTCAACGGCAAGGATATCACCCGACTGCCCACCCATGAGATTGCCCGCCTCTCCATCGCGCAGTCTCCCGAGGGACGACGGATTTTTGGCCGGATGACGGTGTATGAAAATCTGCAAATGGGCGCTTCCGTCAATAAATTTGCCCATTTCGAGCAGGATCTGGAAAAAGTTTTTGCCCTTTTTCCGCGCCTCAAGGAGCGCGCGCCGCAGCGCGGCGGCACATTGTCCGGCGGCGAGCAGCAGATGCTGGCCATTGCCCGCGCGCTGATGAGCCGCCCGCGTCTGCTCATGCTGGACGAGCCGTCTCTGGGTCTTGCCCCGCTGATCGTCAAACAGATTTTTGACGCCATCCGCGATCTGAACCAGAAAGAGGGGCTGACGGTGTTTCTGGTCGAGCAAAACGCTTTCCACGCGCTGAAACTGGCCCATCGCGGCTATGTCATGGTCAATGGCGCCATAACAATGTCGGGCACAGGGCAGGATTTGTTGTCGCGCCCCGAAGTGCGCGCCGCTTATCTCGAAGGGGGGCATTGATGAACTTTATTCTCTCAGGCGCAGGCAATTCACCTCTGTTCATTCTTGTGGTGAATATTGTGGTGATCATCATTGGCTTGTCCATGGCTTTTGCCTCTGGCCGCGCCATAGCCAAGACATGGCGGCCTTTTGCCAATCTGCCGGTCTATATCCTGATTTTAACGGCGGCTGAACGGTTCCTGCATTATGCGCTGGCCGGACAAGAGCTGCTGTCCCTGCCCTTTTACGGCATTTCCTTTGTGATCTTGATGGTTTCGGGCGCTTTGGGCTATCGCAGAATGCGCGCGCAGCAAATGGTGACGCAATATTCGTGGCTGTATCAACACGCGGGCCAGTTGGGCTGGACAAGCAAGCCGGAGACACAAATTTAAAATGTGACCGCATTTTATTCAACTTTCGGATATGTGCCTGTTGCACATGTTCGTTTTCAAGTGACTCTCTGCCCGAAACGCGCCATAAATTGCGCAAGGCGGGAGTTACCTGCCGCTTTCGGATCCGGCTGATCCGATATATTTAGGGGAGTAATCGAATGAAAAATGTCTGGATGACCGGCCTCGTGCTGGCTGCGGGCCTGGCTTTTGCAGGCGCCGCCAATGCTCAGGTCAAGCTCGGTGTTGCTGGCCCAATTACCGGCCCGAATGCTGCGTTTGGCGCACAGCTGACCAATGGTGTTAATCAGGCCGCAGAAGATATCAATGCTGCGGGTGGTATTCTCGGACAGAAAATCATCGTCGTCACCGGTGACGACGTGTCTGACCCGAAGCAGGGCGTTTCTGTTGCCAACAAGTTTGTTGGTGATGGCGTCAAGCTGGTGGTCGGCCACTTCAACTCCGGCGTGACCAATCCGGCTTCCGATGTCTATCAGGACAACGGCGCTCTGATGATCACCCCTTCGGCCACCAACCCGAAAATCACTGAAAAGGGCATGTGGAACGTGTTCCGCACCTGCGGTCGTGACGACCAGCAGGGCAAGCTCTGGGCTGACTATGCAGTGGCCAACCTGAAGGGCAAGAAAATTGCCGTCGTGCATGACAAAACCACCTATGGCAAGGGTCTGGCAGATGCCGCTCTCGGCTATATGCACGATGCAGGCCTGAAGGAAGTTCTGTATGAAGGCGTGAACACCGGCGAGAAGGACTATTCCGCAATCGTGTCCAAGCTGAAGGCTGCTGGCGCTGACTACATCATGTGGGGCGGCCTGCACACAGAAGGCGGCCTCATCATCCGCCAGATGCGTGATCAGGGCATGAACACTGTCATGATCTCCGGCGACGGCATCACCGACAACGAATTTGCTTCGATCGGTGGCCCAGGCGTTGAAGGCACTCTGATGTCCTTCGGCCCAGACCCACGCAACAACCCGCTCGCCAAGAATGTTGTGGCTGAATTCAAGGCCAAGAACTTCGATCCAGAAGCCTATACCCTGTATTCCTATGCTGCTGTGCAGATCATGAAGCAGGCTGCCGAAGCTGCAAAGAGCCTCGACACCAAGAAAATGGCTGAAGTCATGCATTCCGGCGTGGCGTTCCACACTGTGATGGGCGACATTGCCTATGACAAGAAGGGCGACCGCACCACTGTTGACTACGTCTGGTATGTCTGGAAAAAAGGCGCCGACGGCAAAATCACCTATGTGCAGATGTAATATTTCTGCCTAAGAGGAAAGGCCCGCCCTGTGCGGGCCTTTTTTATCCCAGCCTTGCCAGACCGGGAAACAGCTCCAGCAGCCAGAATGACAGGCTCTGAAAGGAGCCGGTGAGAAAGGCTATGCCGGTGAGCACCAGCAAACCGCCGACAATTTTCTCCATCAGCCCAAAATATCGCCGGAATTTCTGCATGAAGGCCATGAATGGCCCCATCATCAGCGCAGCCAGCACAAAGGGCACGCCAAGCCCCAGCGAATAGGCCGCCAGCAGAACCGCACCTTTCACCACGCTCGCCTCGCTGGAGGCCACCGCCAGAATGGTTGCCAATATTGGCCCGATGCAGGGTGTCCAGCCAAAGGCAAAGGCCATCCCCATCAGAAAGGCACTGCCAAGCCCCGGCTTCTGCACCTGAACCCGCGCCTCCCGATAAAACAGGCCAATGCGGAACAGACCTAAAAAATGCAGCCCCATCACACTAATGGCCAGCCCCGCCGCCAATGACAATTCGGCCTGCCATGTGCGGATAAAAGCGCCAAAGGCCGAAGCTGTCGCTCCCAGCGAGACAAACACCGTCGAAAATCCGGCCACAAACAAAAGTCCGGCGCGCAGAATATCGCGGCGGGCAGCTTGCGGCGTTTCCGACTCCAGCTCCTCAAAGGTTGTTCCGGCAACAAAACAAAGGTAGGGCGGCACCAGCGGCAGCACGCAGGGACTTAAAAACGACAAGAGTCCGGCAAAAGCCGCTGCAGGCAGGGACACATCTGTCATGTTAAAACCTGTCTGCCCGATAGGGCTTGGGATCGGTGAAGGGGGCTTCGCCCACAATCATTTCAGCCAGCAGGCGCCCGGACACCGGCCCCAGCGTCAGCCCGTGATGCTGATGGCCAAAGTCAAACCACAAGCCTTTGTGGCGCGGCGCAGGGCCGATGACGGGCAGCATATCCGGCAGGCAAGGCCGCGCCCCCATCCAGGGCGCCAGATCCAGCCGCTCGGCCAGCGGAAACAGCTTGCGGGCAATGGGCTCAACCTTGGCCAGCTGCACCGGAGTTTTGGGCGCGTCGCGGCGGGCAAATTCCGCGCCGGTGGTCAGGCGTATGCCTCTGTTCATCGGGGCAATGAGATAGCCATTGTCCACATCCAGCACCGAATGATTGAGCACAGCATTGCCCTGGCGCTGATAATGCATGTGATAGCCACGCTTGATGCCCAGCGGGATCGGATAGCCAAGTGGGCGGAAAATCTTATCCGACCATGGCCCCAGCGCCACAATCACGTCACGAGCTTCGAGATAACCCTCTGCGGTGGTCACGCGCCAGCCCTTGGCCACCTGCGCCAATGTGGTGGCATCGCCTTTGAGAAAGCGCCCGCCACGGCTGGTGAACAATTTAGCATAGGCCTTCACCAGCGCGCCGGGGTCGGGCACAAAGGCCGGATCGGTGAAATGAATAGCCCCCAGAAGGCCGGTTTCCAGATGCGGCTCACGCTGGGCCAGAGCCGCGCCATCCAGCACGTCATAATTTATGCCATATTGCTGGATCTTTTCAGCGTCTTTAAGGGCTTTCTCCATGGTTTCGCTTTTGCGGAACATTTTGATCCAGCCGATTTTCTTGCACAGATCCATGACACCGGCCTGCGCCATCAGCGCCTCATGCTCGGTGACGCAGCGCTCGATCAGCGGCAGTGCCGCCATCGCACTGCGCAGGGTGGCGGCTTCGGTCGATTGCGCCGCATATTTGAGCAGCCAGGGCAGCACGCTGGGCAAGGCCGAGAGATGATAATTGGCCTCTGAAGTCTGGTTCAGCGCATATTTCAGCAGCATCCGCAGATCACGCGGGAAGGAATAGGGGAAAATGCTGGAGCGCTCGATAAGTCCGGCATTGCCGAAGCTGGTTTCATCTCCTGCCGTGCCGCCCTTATCGACCAGCACAACATCCCTGCCTTTGGCCTGTAAATGCAGAGCCACTGAGACACCCACTATGCCCGCACCCAAAACAACCGCATCCGCTTTCATGCCTGACTCTCCTGTCTGATTGGTCAAGTTTGGGCCAGACTGCGCCGCATTGCAACACGCAGAACGCAGTGCTTTGTCGAATGTCGACCTAGACTCATCCCCTGCCCCTATGCTAGGCGACATTATGAGACCAATTTCCATTCTCCCTTCGATCCTTGCCGCCGATTTTTCACAGCTTGGTGCGGAAGTGCGCGCCGCCATGACTGCGGGCGGCGATCTTGTCCACCTTGATATTATGGACGGGCATTTCGTGCCCAATATTTCCTACGGGCCGGATGTGGTCAAAGCCCTGCGCCCGCATACGGACAAACACTTTGACGTGCATCTGATGATCTCCCCTGCCGACCCCTATCTTGAGGCTTTTGCGGCAAGTGGCGGCGACATCATTACTGTTCATGCTGAAAGCGGCCCGCATCTGCACCGCTCCTTGCAGGCGGTGCGGGCGCTGGGCAAGCGCGTCGGCGTGGCGCTCAACCCCGGCACTTCCGAAAGCGCGATTGCGCATGTGCTCGATCTGGTGGATCTTGTGCTGGTGATGACGGTCAACCCCGGCTTTGGCGGACAGAAATTCATTGCCCCCATGTGCGAAAAAATCCGCCGCGTGCGGGATATGGTGGCTGGCCGCGACATAGACATTGAAGTCGATGGCGGCATCACCGCAGACACGGCAGGTGCTGTGGCCGCAGCGGGCGCCAATTATCTGGTGGCGGGATCGGCGGTATTTTCGGGCGGCCCCGCGCATTATGCGGCGAGAATCGCGGCGATCCGTCAGGCCGCTGAATCCGCGCGCGGGATGGTGGCGTGACTATTATATCTCACCCTTCGAGAACCTCAGGGTGAGGGGTTGAAATCACCGACCTTCATCCTGAGGAGGCCCCAAGGGCTGTTTTGACGGATGGAGAGCATGAAAGGACAGAAATATGATCCCCCGCTACTCCCGCCCCGAAATGGTTACCATCTGGGATGCGCAAACCCGCTTTCGCATCTGGTTTGAAATTGAGGCCCATGCCTGTGATGCGCTGGCCGAAATCGGCGTCATCCCCAAAGAATCGGCAAAAAACATCTGGGACAAAGCCGGTCATGTCACCTTTGATGTTGCCCGCATTGACGAGATCGAGCGTGTCACCAAGCATGATGTCATCGCCTTTCTGACGCATCTGGCCGAATTTATCGGGCCGGATTCGCGCTTTGTGCATCAGGGCATGACCTCGTCGGATGTGCTGGACACCTGCCTGAATGTGCAGCTTAGTCGCGCCGCCGACCTGCTGATTGCCGATGTTGATGCGCTGCTGGCCGCGCTCAAGCGCCGCGCCTTTGAGCATAAAATGACGCCCACCATTGGCCGCAGCCACGGCATTCATGCCGAACCGGTGACCTTCGGCCTGAAACTGGCGCAGGCCTATGCCGAATTCTCCCGCTGCCGCGCCCGCCTTGTGGCGGCCAAAGCTGAGATTTCCACCTGTGCCATTTCCGGCGCTGTCGGCACATTCGCCAATATTGACCCGCGTGTGGAAGCCCATGTCGCGGCCAAGCTGGGCCTGAGTGTTGAGCCGGTTTCAACGCAGGTGATCCCGCGCGACCGCCACGCCATGTTTTTTGCCACCCTTGGTGTGGTCGCCAGTTGCATCGAGCGCCTCGCCACCGAAGTGCGGCATTTGCAGCGCTCGGAAGTGCTGGAAGCGGAAGAATTCTTCTCGGAAGGGCAGAAGGGCTCCTCGGCCATGCCGCATAAGCGCAATCCGGTGCTCACCGAAAACCTCACCGGCCTTGCCCGCCTTGTGCGCGGCATGGTGACGCCGGCCCTTGAAAATGTTGCACTCTGGCATGAGCGCGATATTTCGCATTCCTCTGTCGAGCGGATGATCGGCCCCGACGCCACAATCACGCTGGATTTTGCGCTTGTCCGCCTCACCGGCGTGATTGATAAATTGCTGGTCTATCCCGCCAATATGGAAAAAAACCTCAACCGTCTGGGCGGGCTGGTGCACAGCCAGCGCGTGCTGCTGGCCCTGACGCAGAAGGGCATTTCGCGCGAGGATTCTTACAAATTCGTGCAGCGCAATGCCATGCCGGTCTGGCGCGGCGAGGGCGATTTTCTCACCCTGCTGAAAAAGGACGCCGAAGTCTCCAAAGCGCTCTCCGAGGCCGAGCTTGAGGAACTGTTTGACCTTGGCTATCACCTCAAGCATGTCGATACGATTTTTGCGCGGGTGTTTGGGTAGGGCTTTTTCTGACCAGAACCACAAGGCGGAGGCGTGGATACGCGGGCTAAGCCCGCGCATGACGCGTTTTATTCTGTAAAACTATGTTCAGTCTCGCCATGCGCGTTCCTATATCAAACGCGGGGATTGACATGCCTCTGCCTACTCGTATGCGCTGCCTCAAAATTCGGGTGGCATAAGCGCGTATTTCATGCGAATTGCGGTTCAGTCACGCTCAAAAGGATCGCCGAATGAAAACCCCCTCGCTTCACATGGGCCGCGCCGAATGGGTCATGCTGCTTCTGCTGTCCTGTTTCTGGGGCGGGTCGTTCTTTTTCTTCAAAATTCTGAGCACCGCCCTGCCCCCCTTCACCATTGTGCTGGGCCGTGTGGGCATAGCGGCGCTGGCGCTCAACCTCTATCTGCTTGCGCGGCGCGATTTTATGCCTTCCGCGCTCGCGCTTTGGCGCAGTTTTCTGGTGATGGGCATTTTGAACAATGTCATTCCCTTCACGCTGATTGTCTTTGGCGAAACCCGCATTGACAGCGGTCTGGCCTCCATTCTCAATGCCTCAACGCCGGTATTCGCTATTTTATCGGCCCATCTGCTGACACATAATGAAAAAATAAGCTGGAACAAGGGCTTGGGGGTTATCTTCGGCTTTGCCGGTGTGGCGGTGCTCATCGGGCCGGAGGCGCTGAAGGGCCTCGCCAATGCCGACCTTTATGGCGAGCTGGCCTGCCTGCTGGCGGCTTTCACCTATGGCTTTGCCGGAATTTATGGCCGCCGCTTCAAGGGTTTGCCGCCAATCAAGGTGGCCACCGGTCAGATTACGGCGAGCACGGCCTTTCTAATTCCCGTTACCGCCCTTGCCGAGCACCCCTGGACATTGCCCATGCTAGACGTGCATATATGGGCGGCGCTGCTGGGCATAGCGCTGCTGTGCACGGCGCTGGCCTATATGCTGTTTTTTCGTATTCTGGCGGCGGCAGGGGCCACAAATGTGCAGCTTGTCACCTTTCTGGTGCCCATCAGCGCGCTAATTCTGGGCTGGCTGTTTCTGGGCGAGCATCTTGCGTTCAATGCGCTGGCCGGCATGGCGATGATCGGCCTTGGGCTGATGTGCATTGACGGACGCCTTCTGCCCAAGCGCACTGGACAAATGGCCGGAAAATCTGGCAGAACGATATAAATCCAGCGGAATTATTATGAAACTTGCAGACAGCTCCATCATTCTTGTGCCCGGCTTTGGCGACTCCACTCAGGATTACTGGGTGCACCGCTGGCAGGCGAAGCTCTCAACGGCCAAGACCATCGCGCTGGCCAACTGGAACCATGCCGCCAAAGCGCATTGGGTAGCGGCCATAGTTGACGCGGTTGCGCAGGCCGACAAGCCGGTGGTGCTGGTGGGCCATTCGCTGGGCGTGGCGGCCATCGCCCATGCGGCTCCCCATTTGAACAGGCCGGTGGCAGGGGCCTTTCTCGTGGCTTTGTCAGACTGGAACCGGCCAGACCTTTTGCCCGGCGTGACGCATGATTTTGCGCCCTTGCCGCAGCACCCCCTGCCTTTCAAGTCTGTTCTGGTCGCCAGCCGCAATGATCCCTACTGCGATTATCCCGTCGCGGAGGACTTTGCCCGCCATTGGCACGCCACCCTGATCGATGCCGGTGAATCCGGCCATATCAACAGCGAGTCCGGCCACGGCCCCTGGCCGGAGGGCCTGATGAGCTTTGCCGGTTTTTTGAATAAATTATAGATTTCCGCTGAAAACCATTTGCCTTTATACGCAGAACCGTAAAGTCTTACACCAACGCCGCATCACATATAAGCGGCAGCTATGGGAGAGACTGATGGATAAACCGGACCCGCATGACACTCTAGAACAGCGAACAATGAGCAAGGTGAGCCGCCGCCTTGTTCCGTTTCTGATGTTTTGTTATTTTATTGCTTATCTTGACCGGGTGAATGTCGGCTTTGCCGGTGCCACCATGCGGCAGGATCTTGGCCTTTCGGCCTCAATATTTGGGGCCGCCGCCGGTCTGTTTTTCATCAGCTATTTCTTCTTTGAGGTGCCGAGCAATCTGGCACTGGACAGGTTTGGCGCCCGCGTATGGATTGCGCGGATCATGTTCACATGGGGGCTGGTGTCCGGCGCGCAGGCCTTTGTGCTGGGTGAAAACAGCTTTTATGCCGTGCGTCTGCTGCTGGGCCTTGCCGAGGCGGGGTTTTTCCCCGGCATTATCTTCTTTCTCACCCTATGGTTTCCCTCAGTCTACCGCGCGCGGATTGTGGGCTTGTTCATGTTTGCCATTCCCATTTCCACGGTCATCGGCTCACCGATTTCCGGTTTGATTCTCAACCTTGAAGGGGTGATGGGGCTGCATGGCTGGCAGTGGATGTTCCTGATCGAGGCCCTGCCCGCGCTGCTGATGACCTTTGCCGTTCTGGTCTATCTGACCGACCGGCCCAAGGATGCCGCATGGCTGAGCCCCGATGAGCGGCAATGGTTGCAGGCCCGTCTCGATTCAGAGCGTAAAAACCGCGAAAGCCATGTGTTCATGAGCTGGCAGCGGGCCATTATCACGCCGCGCGTCATTGCTCTGGGGCTGGTCTATGTCGCGGTGAATACGCCGCAATATGGCCTGAGCTTTTTCCTGCCGCAGATTGTCAAGGCCTTTGGTGGCTTGAGCAATGTGCAGGTGGGGCTGGTCAATGCCATTCCCTATGCGGTGGGCGCCGTGAGCATGGTGCTCTGGGGCCGCCATTCCGATAAAATGATGGAGCGCAAATGGCACATGGTGATTCCCATTGCCGCCATCATTGTCGGGCTGATTTCCGCCGCTTACACGCCCGACCCGGTCTATAAAATGGCCTGCCTGTGCATTGCGGGCTTTGGCTTTTTTGCCGCCCTGCCCGTATTCTGGACCTTTCCGACCGCCTATTTAAGCGGAACGGCTGCCGCCACCGGCATTGCGGCGGTCAATTCGATTGGCAATCTGGGCGGCTATCTCGGCCCGCAGGTGTTCGGCTATCTGAAGGATACAACCGGAAATGAAATCGCCGGCATGTTGTTTCTAGCCTCGCTTGCGGGCATGGGGCTGATCATTGTGCTGATTATCGGGCATAATCCGGCGCTGGAGCGCGCCAGCACCACAGCCGCCAAATAGGCCTTTTCAGCAACTGGCGGCTTATGCGGCCAGTTGCTGGATTTCAGCGGTTGCCACAATCGCATCCAGCGCAATGAGGCTGATCATCCGGCCCTCAATGGCGACAATGCCGCTGATAAACTGATTGGCCATTTGCGAGGCCACATCCGGCGTGGGCTGGATCATATCATTGCGCACGGTCAGAATTTCGGAAACGCCCTCCACCATCAGACCCACGGCCTGATTGCCGATCTGCGCCACCAGAATGGCATGACGGCTGGTGGGCTCCGTGGGCGGAAAGCCGAGACGCGAGGCAAAATCAATGATCGGCAAGACCTTGCCACGCAGATTGATGACACCGGAGACAAAGCTGGGCGAATGTGCCAAGGGCGTGGCCGGTGTCCAGACACGGATTTCCCGCACAGACATGACATCAACACAGAATTCCTGCGATTTCACCAGAAAAGAGATCATCTCGCGCGCTGCAACGCGGTCTTTGGTTTCAAATTCATTGGTCATATGAGCACATCCGTCTTTATTGTTGCATCGTTTGGTTTGACTTCATTCACATTATGAATTGCATATTCACCTTAGTCTGAGCCGCACAGGCCGCAAAAGATCTTTCCCCTTCAGCCATTTTCCGGCGGACATCCCATTGACAACGGCAAGGGTTTTGCTTCTTTAAGTTGTATTTTTCATATTAAACACTTTAAAAGTGTATCATTGGTTAAAATGACACCCTGCGTTGCAGTTTTTCACTCTCCGGTTCAACTTATCCTGTCATCTGCGTATAATAGGCTTGAATATTGCCCGAAGCTGTATAGGCCTGTGGCCAATGGACATGAAAAGGACATCAGAATGCAACAGCGCACACTTGGAAACACCGGCCCGACAAGCGCGGCGCTTGGCCTTGGCTGCATGGGCATGTCGGATTTTTATGGCCCCGCAGACCGGGCCGAGAGTCTGGCCACGCTGGATGCCGCACTGGACGCAGGCATCAACCTGCTCGATACCGGTGATTTTTATGGCATGGGCCATAATGAAATGCTGATCGGCGAAGCCTTGCAGCGCCATGCGCGAGACAAGATCATTCTGAGTGTCAAATTTGGTGCGCAGCGGGATCCGGGCCGCAACTGGCTGGGGTTCGACGCCCGCCCTGCGGCGGTCAAAACCGCCCTTGCCTATAGTTTGAAGCGGCTGGGCACGGATTATATCGACATTTACCGCCCGGCCCGCCTTGACCCCAATGTGCCGGTTGAGGACACCATTGGCGCCATAGCCGATATGGTTAAAGCCGGATATGTGCGCCATATCGGCCTTTCGGAAGTGAGCAGCGCCACCATCCGCCGCGCCGCCGCAGTGCACCCCATTTGCGATTTGCAGATCGAATATTCGTTGATGTCCCGTGCCATTGAGGGTTCAATTCTGCCCACCTGCCGCACGCTGGGTATTGGGATCACTGCCTATGGCGTGCTCTGCCGTGGGTTGATCAGCGATGCCTGGTCCAGCACGGCTCTGGCGCCGGGGGATTTTCGCAGCTACAGCCCACGGTTTCAGGGCGAAAATCTCGATGCCAATCTGAAGCTGGTTGACCAGCTTCGCACTCTTGCAACGCAGAAACAGATCAGCGTCGCACAGCTTGCCATTGCCTGGCTGCTGCATCGTGGCGAGGATATTGTGCCGCTGGTGGGCATCCGCCGTCGCAAAAATCTCACCGATTCGCTGGGCGCTCTGGCGGTGCGGCTCTCGGCGGATGACATTGCAGCCATAGAAACCGCAATGCCGAAGGACAGTGCCGCAGGCACCCGTTATGCCGCCATGCAGATGGCCCATCTCGACAGCGAGCACGGCTGAGGCCTGAATCGAGGAGTGTTCGCATGTCATTCACCCTCTCCAGCGCCGCTTCTCTGCTCCTCGTCATCGATGTTCAGACGCGGCTTATGCCCGCCATTGCCGAGGCGGCCAGCCTCATCGCCCATACAGACCGGTTGATCCGTGTGGCCAGAATGCTGGATATTGCCATGGTTTTTACCGAGCAAAATCCGAACAAACTGGGGGGCACTGTGCCCGAACTGGCGGTGTCCGGCGCAGCGACTTTCGCTAAAATGACCTTTGACGCGGGGCGCACATCCGGCTTTGAGGCGCTTGTCCCCAGAGACAGGCAGATTATCGTGGCTGGCTGCGAAGCCCATGTCTGCGTGCTGCAAACAGTGCTCGGCCTTCGCGCCAAAGGGCAGCAGGTGTTTGTTGTGCAGGACGCCATAGGCTCGCGCCAGCCCGCCAGCAAACTTGCCGCGCTTGCACGGATGAGCCAACATGGCGCTGAACTCATCACCACAGAAATGGCCCTGTTTGAATGGCTGGGCAGCGCAGAACATCCGCATTTCCGCGAGGCCGTCGCGCTGATCCGCTAGTTCATCCTATCAGATACCCCGCCCCTGTCAGGGATGCCGGCCATGCCGATGCGGAATATAAATCGGC
>Ga0007834_1000068_pt1 | contig 39886 bp, 36 predicted proteins | sample CryBogCBE06Nov07_FD_71233 | JGI IMG/M metagenome (GOLD analysis project Ga0007834, IMG submission 71233) | Freshwater microbial communities from Crystal Bog, Wisconsin, USA - CBE06Nov07 | ecosystem: Environmental > Aquatic > Freshwater > Lake | place: Crystal Bog, Wisconsin, USA | collected...
CGGGTGCCGACGAGACAGGCGGGCGGGCTTTGAGGGTGTCCTGATGCAGTCGCATCAGTTCGGACAGGAATTGATCCCTGGCCGGCACCAGGTAATCGATGCTTGCCAAGCCGTCGCGCACGCTGGCCAGCATTCCCGGAATCATGCGCATCAATCGCGGCCTGTCCTTGCGGGCCTCGTCAATCCGGCAGCTCCAGAGCAGATCGTCAACGACGTCGCCGTAGCCCTTGCCGTCAGACAAGGCATCGCCTTGGGTACTGCGGGCCAGCGCAATGACCTGCGCCCAGGGGCCAACCAGAAATTCCCGCACAAATGCCGGGGCATCACGCACCTCAGAACGGGCAGCAACCTCCTGCCCGATCTTGCTAGCCAGGAGATTGCGCTGTTCCGCGGCCAGCAGGGCAGCCACTGCCTGCTTGCGCCGCTTGGCCAACAATTCGTCCTGCTCAGTCCATGCCCGCTCGATTACCTGAACAGCTGCCTCAAAAGGCACATGGTCTTCGATCGGCGTCTGCGACAACAGCTCCACCCCTTGCCTCGCCGCAGCAAGCATCTGGTCAAAGCCCGAGTCGGACTCGGCCTCAAACGCCATGCTGCGCTGGGCAATCCGATCCAGCAATACACGGGCTGGATGGGCTTTGTCGCTGAAAAAACGGGGATCACGCAATGCCAGCTGGCGCAGGGCCGGCTCAACTGCGCCAATCAATGCCCGCACAGGGGGCAACAAGCGCGGGTTCTGGGTGAGACTCACCATCATCCAGTGCACAACTTCCTGCCCGAGAACCTGCCCGAGATTCTGGCCGTTCTGGGTGTTTTGGCCGTTCCCGCGCATGCGCTCAACCGATGCATCAAGCTGTCGCATCTCAGCAAGTGCTTCGAGCGCCGCCGGCATGGTGTGCGCATAGTGCCCGGGCTGTGGTGGCGCAGGCGAGTCCGCGCTGCGCACCGATCTGGCCTCCCGCACCGCGGCGACATCGAGGTGGCCGCGCAGCAAGCTGTGCAATTGCTCAACCGTGATGCTCGGCGCAGCCTGCTGGGCGAACAGCTGACCTGGCTGCGCTGCCGCCCCAGCACCGCCTTTTTCGGGGCGTGTTTCCGAGCTGGGCACGATCACATAAGGCGCCTTGTGTACCTGATGCTGGCGCAACACCTCGTTCAACTGGGCATAGAGTCCGCGCAATTGCCCGCCCAAGGCACCGCCTACATAATGCATCCATCGCTGGCGCGTGACAGGAGTGGCACTCGTCTGGCCGAGCACCAGACGCAAGGCCTCCCCGAAAACCGCAGGCCGCAGCGGGTTGCGATCGGGCTGAACCGTTTTGAGATCCTGTGCCGTAGACAGTCGCGCGTCCAGTTCTGCAAGCTCGCCCTCGACCGCCAGCACTGCTGCCTGTTGGATACGGGCCAACTCGATGTTTTCCTGGACCTGGTTGTCGTCCATCAATTCAAGGTCTTCGAAGCGCAACTCCGCGAACGGCTGCGCAGCCTGCACCGCTGGCCGCGACATCACATCAAGCAACTGGGGACCAAAGCGCTCGCACAGCAAGGCCTTGTGGGTCGCCAGCAAATGGACCGCCTTGTCAATCTCGGGGCGCTCTGCATCGTCGTCACTGTGCAGGCGCTCGCGCATCCCGGTTTGGGCAGTTTCTACCAAGGCATCCATCATCGGCCGACAGGACGCGACAGCCTGGTTCAGGCACAACTGGTAAATGCCAAGATGGGGTGTGGTGACCGGGCTCATGAATGTATGGTGCTGTCCGCTCCAGCAATGGTATGCGAAACCGCCGCACATGCCTCGAACACAATAGATACTATCGTTTTCAGTGCTGAAATATTTGTTTCGCTTTGCATTCCCCAAACCCCATATCTGCGCCGATCAATCCCCTGTATCTTGACCACGCATGCGTCATTGTCAACAAGGCCGCTGGGCAGTTGTCGGTGCCGGGGCGGCTGGTGGGGGACTGCCTGGCATCGCAGGTCCAGGCCCACGTGCCCGACGCGCTGGTCGTGCACCGCCTCGATCAGGCGACCAGTGGCTTGATGGTGCTGGCACGCGGCATTGCGATGCAGAGGGTGCTGAGCCGGATGTTTGAGGATCGTCGGGTGCACAAGACCTACGTGGCTGTCGTGCAAGGCTTGCTAGCCCCAGACGAGGGCGAAGTTGACCTTCCCCTGAGTGCCGATTGGCCGCGCCGCCCCATGCAACAGGTGCACGTGCACGGAAAACCCGCGCTGACGCGCTGGCAGGTGCTGGGCAGGGACCCGGCCGCTGGGACGAGCCGCTTGCTTTTGCAACCCCTGACAGGCCGCACCCACCAGCTGAGGGTCCACATGATGGCAATGGGCCACCCCATCGTGGGAGATGCCCTTTACGGGAGCAGCATCGGGCCCTCGCGCATGTTGCTGCATGCCCAGGGCCTGCAATTTGCCCATCCTGCCACCGGACAGCCGATGGAATTCGATTCACCTGCGCCGTTTTAGCGCAGGACTCTCAGGCGTCTTGCCAGACCACCGGCTTGCGGGCCTTGGCCCATGTCTCGAAATAGGCCTCATAGTGCCGCTCGACGACATTGCGCTTGACTTTGAGCGTGGGGGTCACAAACCCCGCCTCGACGGTCCACTGCTCGGGAACGACAGCCACAAAATCAAGCCTCTCATGGGGATCGAGCTGTTCGTTGACGTGCTTGATATGCGCGGCCAGTTCGTCCGAGAATGCCTTGCGGGCCTCGGGCGCCTTGAGCTGCCCCCACTGCCCCAAAGGTAGCATGGCAAGGGCAAAGGGCTGTGGGAAGGCAACCCCCGAGACCATGCAGGCTTCAATCTTCGTGAATGCCGACAGCTTGCTTTCAATCGGCGCAGGAGCGACGTATTTCCCCTTGCTGGTTTTGAACTGCTCCTTGGCCCGTCCCACGATCTTGAGTCTGCCCTGGTCGTCAAATGAACCGAGGTCTCCGGTCTTGAGCCAGCCATCGTCTGTCATCGTCTCGCGGGTCTTCTCGGGCTCCTTGAAGTAGCCCTGCATGTGGGCGGGGCCGCGCGATAGGATCTCGCCGGTGTCGGACAGCTTGACCTCGCAGCAAGTCAATGCGCTTCCGACATAGCCAATGCGGGACTCGCCCCGCTTGTTCGAGGTGCATACGGCGAACTGCTCTGTCATGCCATAGCCTTCCAGCAATTCAAGGCCCAGTTTGCGATACCAGCCCATCACCTCGGGCGGCAGGGGCGCAGCGCCGGTACCGGCGACTCGCACGGAGTCCAGACCCAATTGCCTGAGAATTTTCTTCTTGACGACGCCCCCCAGAATGGGGATCGACATCATGCGGTCAAGCTTCTTGGCGGGAATCTTGGAGAAAACGCCTTGCTGGAACTTCACCCACAAGCGCGGCACGGAGAAAAAGATGGTCGGCCTTGCGCGCTGCAAATCCGCCAGAAAACTGTCAAGGCTCTCTGCAAAAAATATGCGGAAGCCATGGTAGAGCCCCTGCCCCTCCATCAGGGCGCGCTCTGCAACGTGGGCCAGCGGCAGGTAGGACAGCACACGATCCTGGCTGCTCGTACCGGTTGTTTCGGCGAACGACCTGGCGGTGTAGGCGAACGACGCAAAGCCATGCACAGCGCCCTTGGGCATGCCCGTGGTGCCGGAGGTGTAAATGATGGTGCTCATGGCGTCCTTCTCGAAGGTCGGGCTATCCTGCATCGGCTTGGTGGATTGGACGATTTCGTCCCATGCCTTGAAACCCTTGGCATCGCACAAGGGGGTACTGATACAAGGCATGCCGGCGGGAATGCCCGGCTGCATGGACTTCCAATCGTCGAGTTTTCCGACAATGCACAGCCGGGATTCCGAATGCTCAAGAATCTGCCGTACCGTTTCAGCAACCAGGTTGGGGTAGATGGGCACGCTCACGTAGCCGGCCATCCAGATGGCCAAATCGGACATGATCCACCATGCGGTGTTTTTGCTCATGAGGGCAATACGCGAGCCGGGCTCCCAGCCCTGCGCCTTGAGGTAGGCGGCGATGCGGCGGCTTTCGTCCATGGCCTGGACCCAGGTCCAGTCCCTGACCACACCACCGCCCATGGGCTGGGTCAGGAATATCTCGTTGGCACGATCTTTTTCCCACCGATAGGCACGCTGCAGTGGAAGATCAGATGCGTCGATGGTGAACATGGCTCGGGCTCCGTGATTTTGAAGAAGGCTGCAAAAGTGCAAGGGTGACCGAGGGGCATGGTTCGCGCAACGGGGATTTCCCTCTGTTTGCTATTCAATGCATAGCAAAAAGAAACGGCCGGAGGTTGCCCCCAGGCCGCTTTGTCCGTACGGAACGCCAGGATCAGGCCGCTTGGGCGTCCGCTACATCGCGGTACTCGGCGATCTGGTCAAAGTTCATGTACTTGTAGATCTTGCTGCCGTCTGCGTTGATCACGCCCATGTCCGCCTGGTACTCGGCCACGGTGGGGATACGCCCGAGCTTGGAGGCAATCGCCGCCAGTTCCGCCGAGGCCAGATACACATTTGTGTTCTTGCCCAGCCGGTTGGGGAAGTTGCGGGTACTGGTGGAGACGACGGTGGCGCCCTCACGCACCTGCGCCTGGTTGCCCATGCACAGGCTACAGCCCGGCATTTCGGTACGTGCGCCGGCGGTGCCGAAAACGCCGTAATGACCTTCCTTGGTGAGCTCGGCCGCATCCATCTTGGTGGGCGGCGCAATCCAGAGCTTGACCGGGATGTCGCGTTTGCCTTCGAGCAGCTTGGATGCTGCGCGGAAGTGGCCGATATTGGTCATGCAAGAACCAATGAACACTTCGTCAATCTTGGCACCGGCCACCTCACTAAGCAGCTTGGCGTCATCCGGATCATTCGGGCAGCAAAGCACGGGTTCTTTCAGGTCGGCTAGGTCGATTTCGATGACGTGGGCGTATTCGGCATCCTTGTCGGCTTCGAGCAGTTCGGGTTTGGCCAGCCATGCCTCGACCGCCTTGATGCGGCGCTCGAGGCTGCGCTTGTCCAGGTAGCCCTCTGCAATCATGTTCTTCATCAGCACGATGTTGCTGGTGAGGTATTCCTTGATCGGTGCCGGATTGAGCTTGACAGTGCAGCCGGCAGCCGAGCGCTCGGCCGAGGCATCGCTGAGCTCAAACGCCTGCTCGACCTTGAGGTCGGGGAGACCCTCGATTTCAAGAATGCGGCCCGAGAACTCGTTCTTCTTGCCCTGCTTGGCAACTGTCAGCAGGCCCTGCTTGATGGCGTAGTAGGGAATCGCGTGCACTAGGTCGCGCAACGTGATGCCGGGCTGCATCTGGCCCTTGAAGCGAACGAGGATGGACTCGGGCATGTCCAGCGGCATCACACCCGTGGCTGCGCCAAACGCCACCAGACCAGAACCTGCGGGAAAGCTGATGCCGATAGGAAAGCGCGTGTGCGAGTCGCCTCCGGTTCCGACGGTGTCAGGCAGCAGCAGGCGGTTGAGCCAACTGTGAATCACGCCATCTCCGGGGCGCAGCGACACGCCGCCGCGGTTGCTGATGAAGGCAGGCAGCTCGCGGTGGGTCTTCACGTCCACCGGCTTGGGGTAAGCAGCGGTGTGGCAGAACGACTGCATCACCATGTCGGCACTGAAGCCAAGGCAGGCCAGGTCTTTGAGCTCATCCCGCGTCATCGGGCCGGTAGTGTCTTGGCTGCCGACCGTGGTCATCTTCGGTTCGCAATAGGTGCCCGGGCGCACGCCCTGCTGCACACCGCCGACCACTGGCAGGCCGCAGGCGCGGCCGACCATCTTCTGGGCCAGCGTGAAGCCGGCCTTGGTGGCATGGGGCACCGTGGGCAGGCGGAATACCGTGCTGGCGGACAGGCCCAGAAAGTCGCGCGCCTTGGCGGTCAGCGAGCGGCCAATGATGAGGTTGATGCGGCCACCGGCGCGGACCTCATCAAACAGCACTTCGCTCTTGAGCTGGAAGGTGGCGGCGACCTTGCCATCCTTCTCGATCTTGCCGTCATAGGGGTAGACGTCGATCACATCACCCATATTGAAGTTGGACACGTCCACTTCAATCGGCAGCGCACCGGAGTCTTCCTGCGTATTGAAGAAGATGGGAGCAATCTTGCCGCCCAGGGTGACGCCGCCGAAACGCTTGTTCGGCACGAACGGAATGTCCTCGCCAAAGCCCCAGATGATGCTGTTGGTAGCCGATTTGCGGCTGGAGCCGGTTCCGACCACATCTCCGACATAGGCCACGAGGTGGCCCTTGGCTTTGAGTTCTTCGATGTATTTCATCGGCCCGCGCTTGCCATCTTCTTCCGGCGTGATGCCGGGGCGGGCGTTCTTGAGCATGGCCAGATAGTGCAGGGGAATGTCGGGTCGGCTCCAGGCGTCGGGCGCTGGGGAGAGGTCATCGGTATTGGTCTCTCCGGTCACTTTGAACACGGTGATCGTGATTTTCCGGGCCACTTCCGGGCGGCTGGTAAACCATTCGGCATTGGCCCAGCTCTCCATCACGTCCTTCGCAAACCGGTTGCCCGCCTTAGCTTTTTCGGCGACGTCATGAAAGAAGTCGAACATCAGCAGGGTTTTCTTGAGCGCAGCCGCCGCAGTGGCCGCCACTTCAGCGTCATCGAGCAGGTCGATCAGCGGCTTGACGTTGTAGCCGCCCACCATGGTGCCGAGCAATTCGGTGGCCTTGGTTTTGCTGACCAGGCCGACCTGGATGTCGCCATGGGCCACGGCCGCCAGGAAGCTGGCCTTGACCTTGGCAGCATCGTCCACGCCCGGCGGAACACGATGCGTGAGCAAATCCAACATGAAGTCCTCTTCGCCAAGGGGGGGCGCCTTGACAAGCTCGATCATCTCGGCCGTTTGTTGGGCGGACAGGGGCAGTGGGGGGATGCCGAGCGCGGCGCGTTCAGCTGAATGGGAGCGGTAGGCTTGCAACATGAATAGATCTCCTGAAAAAGCGTTGGCTTGAAACGGACAAGAAGTTGTGCTTATCTGGCTGGCGACGGAAAAACAGTGGGCGTGCTGTTGGTACCACCCGGCCGCGAATCCAGCGGTGAAAGCGGGGGGTTGAGCTTGATGGCCTCTGCCACAGCGGCCTGGGCCGGACTCAGGCATTCATCTGCAAGCCGCGTGCCAAGCTTCTGGCTCATCAGCATCGATTTGTTGGCAAGCTGAAGCCACACTGCGCCTTGCACGTGGTCTTCCAGGCGGATGGCCCCGGTGGTGGTGGCCATGGGGAACATGCGAAACTTGAATTTACCCGTGCTCAGGTTGAAGTAGCCGGGCGCCTTGGCGTCTGCCTCGAGGGTGACGCTCGCGCCCAATTCACACGGGAGGCGGCCGACATATACCCGCTGGGCAATCTCCAGTTGCTCGGGCGTCAGGGCGGCTTCTGCAGCGGCTACACCAGCGGCCATGTTCACGGCCTTCGATTTAAGCTCGACGCGACTTTTCCCCGGAGGATTTTTAGGGGGGGGCGGGGTCTGGGCCAGCGCGGCGGTTGCCCCTAGTCCCAGCGCAAAAGCAAGCAGAAACAAGGAACGAGGGGGCTGTGTCATGGGCAAGTACCTGGAAAGAGTATCTCAATGGAAAAAATGCGCTGCATAGGCGGGCAGCTTTTGCCCGGTCCGATGCGCACGCTCAAGGACTTGCCAGTAATAGCGGTAGCTTGCGCGGTCATGCAATTTTCCGTCAAAGCTGATGGGAGCCCAACCGGAATCTACTGCTTTAGCTATTATTTCAGTAGCAATTTCAGCTTCTGCTTCGCTCGGTCGCATGGCATGCAGTATTGGACGGATCTGCGCTGGGTGAATGCTCCACATGCGCGTGAAACCAAACTCCAGGTTGGCGCGCCGCGCAGCCGCCTCCATCGCCTGGGCATCCGCAAACTCGGTGACAACGCAATGCGAAGGAACCTTGCCGTGCGCATGGCAGGCCGAGGAGATTTCCATCTTCGCGCGCAACACGAGCGGATGCTCAAACTGACCGCGGGACGACATGGCGCTATCGGGAATGGCACCGCCATGGGACGACACAAAGTCCATCAGGCCAAAGCTCAGAGATTGCACCCGCGAATGGGCGGCAATCTCGAAAGCGCGGTGGACGGCAGCGGGAGACTCTATCAAAACTTGCAGCATCAGACGGCCATCTGAAAAGGGCTTCAGGGCATTTTCTGCCCGTATCACATCGCCAACTGACTCCACCTTGGGCACCATGAGATAGGCAAGGCGATGCCCCGCTGGACCCACAATGGTGGCGATGTCAGACTCAAAAGCCGGATGATCGACCGGGTGGACGCGCACAGCAACGCGGGCATCGGCGGGCGCGCCCAGCAAGAGCTCGGTGACCAGCGCGGCATGTTCTGCCTCACCGCCCACGGGCGCGCCGTCTTCACAATCGAGGGTTACATCAAAGACACAGGTGCCGAACTCCTGCGTCATATCGGCCTGCAATTGCAGGCTCTTGCGCATGCGCGCCTCCACCCCACAGTAGTGATCACAGACAGGCAGCGTCACGGCCCCGGCCTGGGACCCCATCAGTACATCGCGTGGATGGCGTGAAACTGCCCCCACGCCGTTCAATGCGTGCAATGCACTGCCTCCCGAAGGGGCTGTGCTTGCTTGGGGCCGCCCGGCGCTGCGCACAATTGCTCTTACAGCAGGTGCTTCACGCCGTCTTTTTCGCCTTCGAGTTCGGCTAGGGTCTTGTTGATGCGTTCCTGCGAAAAAGCATCAATTTCCAGACCCTCAACCAGTTTGTACTCACCGCCAGCACAGGTCACCGGGAAGCCGAACATGGTGTCCTTGGGGATGCCGTACTGTCCGTCCGAAGGAATGCCCATGGTGACCCACTTGCCATTGGTGCCGAGGGCCCAATCGCGCATATGGTCAATCGCGGCATTGGCTGCCGACGCTGCGCTCGAAAGGCCACGGGCCTCAATGATGGCGGCGCCGCGCTTGCCGACCGTGGGCAGGAATACGTTGGCGTTCCATTCCTGGTCATTGATCATCTTGGCCACGCTCTCTCCGTTGATGGTGGCAAAGCGGTAGTCTGCGTACATCGTCGGCGAATGGTTACCCCAGACGGTGAGCTTTTCAATATCGGCAACGGCCTTGCCGGTCTTGGCGGCTATCTGGCTGGCGGCGCGGTTGTGGTCCAAGCGTAGCATGGCGGTAAAGTTCTTGCGCGGAAGGTCCGGTGCGCTCTTCATGGCAATGTAGGCATTGGTGTTGGCAGGGTTGCCGACCACCAACACCTTGACATTGCGGCTGGCAACGGCGTTGAGGGCCTTGCCCTGGGCGGTAAAGATGGCCCCGTTCACAGCCAGCAGCTCGGCGCGCTCCATGCCGGGGCCACGCGGACGCGAACCAACCAGCAGGGCGTAGTCGGCGTCTTTGAAAGCCGTCATCGGATCGCCATGGGCTTCCATGCCGACCAGCAGCGGGAAGGCGCAATCATCAAGTTCCATCATCACGCCCCTGAGCGCCTTTTGCGGGCCTTCGGCGGGGACTTCAAGCAGCTGGAGAATGACCGGCTGATCCTTGCCCAGCATTTCGCCGGATGCGATGCGGAACAGCAAGGCGTAACCGATCTGCCCAGCGGCACCAGTCACAGCAACACGAACGGGCTTTTTGCTCATGGAAAACTCCTGAAAATGGGATAAGCCGAGTGTACCCTCGAAAACCCTGATTTCGCCTGTTGTCTTGTGTCTTATATAAGATATGATCGACCACCGAACGCCCCAACCCCAATGGCATCCATCGCGCTCCCCGCCACTGCAATCCCTCCCGCCGTCGACACGGCGGTGGCCTTCAGTCCGCTTTACCAGCAGATCAAGTCGTTGATCCTGCAGAGCCTGGAGTCCGGGGAGTGGAAACCCGGCGAATCCATACCCAGCGAGATGGATCTGGCCACCCGGTACCGGGTAAGCCAGGGCACGGTACGCAAGGCAATCGACGAGTTGGCCTCCGAAAATCTGGTTGTTCGCCGGCAGGGCAAGGGTACCTTTGTTGCTACCCATGCAGAACATCACGCGCAGTATCGGTTCCTGCGGCTCACGCCCGATAGCGGTACGCTGGACGGAGAAGGACCTGCCCAGCGCGAAATACTCGACTGCAAGCGGCTGCGCGCCAGCGCTGAGGTGGCGCGCCAGCTTGCGCTTCGGACCGGAGAACCGGTCATGCTTGTGCGCCGGCTCATGGCATTTTCCGGCCATCCGACCATTCTGGAAGACATCTGGCTTCCTGCGGGAGCTTTCAAGGGCCTGACCGTCGAGCGTCTGGCAACCTACGAGGGCACCATGTATGCGCTTTTTGAGACCGAATTTGGCGTGCGCATGCTGCGGGCCGAGGAGAAAATCCGGGCTGTTTCCGCCGACGAAGAGCAGGCCCGCCTGCTGGAGACTCCCGTCGGCGCACCGCTCCTGAGCGTAGAGCGGGTGGCCCACACCTACAACGACCTGCCCATGGAATTTCGCCGTGGTCTTTACCGAACCGACACACACCACTATCACAACAGCCTGTCCTGATGCCCATTTCACCTAAACTCAGCCCTTGGGTCGATAAAAACGCAAGTTGAGACGCCTCTTCGCCCAAAATTCATGCTGCATTGCAATAGAATTTTGGTTGTTGGAAAAAATCGGTTACCAACCAGTTACCAGCCAGGAAATCCCCCATGACAGAGCTTGTCAAACCCGTGCGACCCGAATTCCGCAACATCAACGCTTTCAAAGACCTCCGGACCTATCGACTGCCCCCCGCAGGCTGGGTCTCCATTCTGCATCGCGTCAGTGGCGCAATCATGTTTGTCCTCCTGCCGTTCATCATATGGATGTTTGACACGTCAGTCTCTTCCGAAATTTCCTTTGCCAAGTTCAAGGCCTGCTTCAACGTGGGCATGCTTGGAATCCCGGGCGTTCTATGGAAGCTGGTGGCTCTGGCGCTGATTTGGGCGTACTTGCACCATTTCGCTGCAGGGCTGCGCCACCTCTGGATGGACATCAGCCACAAGGCGGTCAGCAAGGAGTTCGGCAAGACCTCGGCCCTCGCGACCCTGGCTGTGAGTCTGGGTCTCGCCCTGATTTTGGGCCTCAAGCTCTTCGGTGCCTATTGATGCCCTACTACTTCCCCAAACAAGGAATTTCCTATGTCGGTTAATTATGGTTCCCGTCGCATAGTGGCCGGTGCGCACTATGGCCTGCGCGACTGGCTGGCCCAGCGTGCCACTGCGGGCATCATGGCCCTGTTCACCATCATCGTCCTCGCGCAACTGCTGTTCTCGCGCGGCCCGATGGGCTACGACAAATGGGCGGGCATTTTTTCTGCCCAGTGGATGAAGGTATTGACCTTCGCGGTGGTGCTGGCTCTGGCCTATCACGTCTGGGTCGGCATGCGCGACATCTGGATGGATTACGTCAAGCCTGTAGGCGTCCGCCTGATGCTGCATATTTTCACGATCGTCTGGCTGCTCGGTTGCGCAGGTTGGGCTGTCCAAGTTCTCTGGAGACTCTAAGCCATGGCGTATTCGATTTCCAAGCGCAAGTTTGATGTGGTCATTGTGGGCGCGGGCGGCTCCGGCATGCGTGCCTCACTGCAGTTGGCGCGCGCGGGGCTCAATGTCGCCGTGCTCTCCAAGGTCTTCCCGACCCGTTCGCACACGGTAGCCGCACAGGGCGGCATTGGTGCCTCGCTGGGCAACATGAGCGAGGACAACTGGCACTTCCACTTCTACGACACAATCAAGGGCTCCGACTGGCTCGGTGACCAGGATGCCATTGAATACATGTGCCGCGAAGCACCCAAGGTTGTCTACGACCTCGAGCACATGGGCATGCCTTTCGACCGCAACCCGGACGGCACGATTTACCAGCGCCCTTTCGGCGGTCACAGTGCCAATTACGGCGAAAAGCCCGTGCAACGCGCCTGCGCCGCTGCAGACCGCACAGGCCACGCGATGCTGCACACGCTGTATCAGCAAAACGTCAAGGCAAAAACCAGTTTCTTCGTCGAGTGGATGGCGCAGGACCTGATCCGTGACGCGGAAGGCGACGTGGTCGGCGTGACAGCACTGGAAATGGAAACCGGTGAACTGCACATCCTGCACGCCAAGACCGTTCTTCTTGCTACGGGCGGGGCCGGGCGCATATTTGCGGCCTCGACCAATGCCTTTATCAACACCGGCGACGGCCTGGGCATGGCAGCGCGGGCCGGCATTCCGCTGGAAGACATGGAATTCTGGCAGTTTCACCCGACTGGCGTGGCCGGTGCCGGGGTTCTGCTCACCGAAGGCTGCCGCGGAGAGGGTGCCATATTGCTCAACAGCAATGGTGAACGCTTCATGGAGCGCTATGCCCCGACCATGAAGGACCTGGCACCGCGGGACTTCGTGTCCCGCAGCATGGACCAGGAAATCAAGGAAGGCCGTGGCTGCGGCCCGAACAAGGATTACATTCTGCTCAAGTTGGACCATCTCGGAGCCGAGACTATCCACAAGCGCCTGCCCTCGGTGTTCGAGATTGGCGTCAATTTCGCAAATGTGGACATCACCCGGGAACCCATCCCCGTGGTACCGACCATCCATTACCAGATGGGCGGCATCCCCACCAACATCCACGGGCAGGTCGTGACCCAGACTGCGACTGACAACAATGCCGTCATCAACGGCCTGTATGCCGTAGGGGAATGCTCCTGCGTCAGCGTGCACGGCGCCAACCGGCTGGGCACCAACTCCCTGCTGGATCTGTTGGTGTTCGGTCGCGCCGCCGGCAATCATATTGTCGAGTACGCCAGCCGCACCAAGGCATTCAAGGATTTGCCCGCCCATGCTGCCGACTACACGATTGCGCGACTGGCCCGCCTCGACAGCGCCGGCAATGGCGAATATGCACAGACCGTCGCCAATGACATCCGCTCCACCATGCAGCAACATGCGGGGGTATTCCGCACACAGGCCAGCATGGACGAAGGCGTGAAAAAGGTGGCCGAACTGCGGGAGCGCGTCAAGGGCATCGGCCTGAAGGACACCTCCAAGATATTCAACACGGCGCGCATCGAGGCGCTCGAAGTGGACAACTTGATCGAGTGCGCGCAGGCCACCATGGTTTCCGCAGCAGCCCGCAAGGAATGCCGTGGCGCCCACACCGTAAGCGACTACGAACACCCTGCCGATCACCCGACCATGCCCCTGGGCCGTGACGATGCCAACTGGATGAAGCACACGCTGTGGCACAGCCAGAACAACAGCCTGACCTACAAGCCCGTCAAGCTCAAGCCGCTCACTGTGGATTCCATTCCTCCCAAAGTCAGGACGTTCTAATCATGAAGCGCACATTCCAGATCTATCGCTACGACCCAGACAAGGACGCCAAGCCCTACATGCAGACGATCGAGGTTGAACTCGACGGCCATGAGCGCATGTTGCTGGATGCCTTGATGAAGCTCAAGGAACAGGATCCGAGCATCAGCTTCCGCCGCTCCTGCCGCGAGGGCGTTTGTGGTTCGGATGCGATGAACATCAATGGCAAGAACGGGCTGGCCTGCCTGACCAACATGCTCACGCTCAAGGGCACCATTGTGCTCAAGCCGCTGCCCGGGCTGCCCGTCATCCGCGACCTGATTGTGGACATGACCCAGTTCTTCAAGCAGTACAACTCGATCAAGCCCTACCTCGTCAACGACAACGTGCCGCCCGAGAAAGAGCGCCTGCAGTCTCCCGAGGAGCGCGAAGAGCTCAATGGCCTGTACGAATGCATCCTGTGCGCAAGCTGCTCCACGAGCTGCCCCAGCTTCTGGTGGAATCCGGACAAGTTCGTCGGCCCCGCCGGCTTGCTGCAAGCCTACCGCTTCATCGCCGACAGCCGGGACGAAGGGACTGCCGACCGGCTTGACAATCTGGAGGACCCGTACCGCCTGTTCCGGTGCCACACCATCATGAATTGTGTGGATGTCTGCCCGAAAGGCCTGAATCCGACCCGGGCCATTGGCAAGATCAAGGAATTGATGGTTCGTAGGGCGGTTTAAGTGACCGAAGGCCTAGACGACAAGCTCGGCGAAAGAGCGCTGAGCAAGTTGCGCTGGCGCTGCCGCCGCGGCCTGCTTGAAAATGATATTTTTATTGAGCGATTTTTTAACCGGTTTGAAAACTCCCTGACCATCCGGCAAGCCAACGGGTTGGGAATATTGATGGATTTGAGTGATAACGACCTTCTGGATCTGCTCCTGGCACGCAAGTCGCTTGCACAGTCGCAGCCCGAGATAGACCAGCCAGATGTGCGCAACGTATTGACCATGCTTAAAGGACAGAAGCCATGAAACTCGCCGACAACAAAGCCACCCTCTCGTTTTCCAACGGCAGCCCCAGCGTCGAAATGCCTGTTTACAAGGGCAGCATCGGCCCGGACGTGATCGACATCCGTAAGCTTTATGCGCAGACAGGCATGTTCACCTACGACCCTGGATTCCTGTCAACCGCCTCGTGCCAGTCGGCCATCACCTTCATTGACGGCGACAAGGGCGAACTGCTCTACCGTGGTCACCCCATCGAGCAATTGGCCACTCAATGTGATTTCATGGAAACCTGCCATCTGCTGCTCTACGGTGAACTGCCCAACGCAGAGAAGAAGGCACAATTTACCCGTATGGTGACCATGCACACCATGGTGAACGAGCAGATGCAGTTTTTCCTGCGTGGCTTCCGGCGCGACGCCCATCCAATGGCCATCATGACCGGCCTGGTTGGCGCCCTGTCTGCGTTCTATCACGACAGCACCGACATTAACAACCCCGAGCATCGTGAGATCGCGGCGATCCGCCTGATCGCCAAGATGCCTACGCTGGTTGCCATGGCGTACAAGTACAGCGCTGGCCAGCCCTTCATGTATCCGAAAAACGACCTGAGCTACGCTGGAAATTTCCTGCACATGATGTTTGCAACACCCTGCGAGCCTTACAAGGTCAGCCCGGTTCTCGAACGCGCGCTGGATCGCATCTTCATCCTGCACGCGGACCACGAGCAAAACGCCTCCACGTCCACCGTGCGCCTGTGCGGAAGCTCGGGCACCAACCCATTTGCCGCCATCGCAGCGGGCGTTGCCTGCCTCTGGGGTCCCGCCCACGGTGGTGCCAATGAGGCCTGCCTGAACATGCTCGAAGACATCCAGAAAATGGGCGGCGTTGCCAAGGTTGGCGAGTTCATGGAGAAGGTCAAGGACAAGAATTCTGGCGTCAAGCTGATGGGGTTTGGTCACCGCGTCTACAAGAACTATGACCCCCGCGCCAAACTGATGCAGGAAACCTGCAAGGAAGTTCTCGGTGAATTGGGCCTGGAAAACGACCCGCTGTTCAAGCTGGCCATGCAACTCGAGAAAATCGCTCTGGAAGACGAATACTTTGTCTCGCGCAAGCTCTACCCCAATGTCGACTTCTACTCGGGCATCGTTCAGCGCGCCATTGGCATCCCGGTCAGCCTTTTCACCGCCGTTTTTGCGTTGGCCCGCACGGTCGGCTGGATTGCCCAACTGAACGAAATGATTGCCGACCCCGAATATAAGATCGGGCGCCCGCGTCAGCTGTTTACCGGGTCTGAGCGCCGGGACGTCAAGCCCATTGCTAGCCGCTGAGCGGCTGTTCCATTGGCACATGCCCACCTCACCAGTGGGCTTTTTTTGGCTTTCTCTGCTACACCTTTAATAGCCTCTGACGCCTGATTTAAAAGGGCGGGCCGCCATTTTCATTGCCAAACCATGAAAGACACCCAACCTGAGGCCTGCAGAATCCGGACGCCAGATCAATTGCGGGAGCTGGTCGCCCAAAGGCCGTCCGGGCCCTGCCGCTGCGGCTTGCAGCGCTGCGGTGTATGGGACAGCATCAGCGATGTGGACTGGCCGGCAGCGCATATGCATTGCGTCGCCGATCTACGCGACCCGGACATAGCTGAACCAAGCTTTGAGGAATACCACCCCCGCGGGACCCGCTACAGCTCGGCCGACGCCCCGGTGGCGCTGGGATATTTTCCCACCAACCGCTGTGAAGTACACCGCTGCACCCGTTGCAGCCGCCATTGGCTGCGCTACACAGAATTCGGTGGCTACTACGTTGACCACCGCGTGCGTGAGCTTTTGCCCGATTCCATTGCTGACTTGCCCGCTCCAGCGTGAATGGCGGCCATCGCGTATCGCGATGGCCGGTCAACGCAATGCATCAATAATCGGGCCATGCGCCCTACTGAACGCAGCTTTGCACGCCGCCTGGACCTGACATCCCTCCAGCTGTTTGTGGCCGTGTGCGAGCACGGTTCCATTGGCAAGGCGGCCGAGCATGAATTCATTGCGGCATCCGCCATCAGCAAACGCCTGGCTGACCTGGAAACTGCGCTCGCCACGCCCTTGCTCTACCGCCATGCGCGAGGGGTTGAGCTGACGCCGGCCGGAGAGAGCTTTCTGCACCATGCGCGATCCATGCTCTTCAGCCTGGACAAGATGCAGGGTGAACTCAGTGAGTATGCGGACGGCGTGCGCGGGCATGTCCGCATCCATGCCAACATGTCTGCCATCGTGCAGTTTTTGCCCGAAGACCTGGGCGCTTTCACACAGAAACATGAGCAGGTGAAAATCGACCTCGAAGAGCAGCTCAGCACCAACATCATCCGTGCGGTCCAGGAGGGCAGCGCCGATCTGGGCATTTGCAATCCCCAGGTGCAGTTGGGCAAGTTGCAGGCGCGGCTTTACCGGCGCGACCAGTTGGTCGTGGCCGTGCCGCGGCACCATCCCCTTGCCGCCTGGCCCGTGGTGGCCTTTACCGACACCCTTGCCTATGACCATGTAGGGCTCCACAGCAACAGCGCGATCTACCAGGCCATGCGCCGGGCCGCACTGGAAGCCAACCAGGCCATTCACCTGCGCATCCAGGTGACCGGCCTAGACGCCATGTGCCGGATGATCCACAACGGGCTGGGCATCGGGCTGCTTCCCAAACGGGCTTTCGAGCTGCTTCAGGGCGTGGGGGATTTGCAGGCCGTTGCGCTTTCCGACACGTGGGCCGAGCGGGACATCCAGATCATCGCCCGGGATTTCGAGGCGTTGCCCCTGACCGCGCGCATGCTCGCTGAGCACCTGTGCGCAGAGCCTAACCAGTAAAATGACACCATCCACAGGAAAATCCATGCTCCGCACCCTCTACGACAAGATATGGGACGAACACGTCGTCCACACCGAAGAAGACGGCACCGCCATTCTCTACATTGACCGCCACCTGGTACATGAGGTCACGAGTCCGCAGGCGTTTGAAGGTTTGCGCCAGGCAGGCCGCAAGGTCTGGCGCGTCAGTTCGATCGTCGCCACAGCCGACCACAACACGCCCACCACAGGTTGGGAGCTGGGCTACGACGGCATCACCGACCCCATCAGCAAGGAGCAGGTCACGACGCTGGACACCAACATCCGCGAATTCGGTGCCGCCGCCTTCTTTCCGTTCCTAAGCAAGCGCCAGGGCATCGTGCATGTCATGGGCCCCGAGCAAGGTGCCACCCTGCCGGGCATGACTGTTGTCTGCGGAGACAGCCACACGTCCACCCATGGCGCTTTCGGCGCATTGGCCCACGGCATCGGCACCAGTGAAGTCGAGCACGTGATGGCCACGCAGACCCTGCTAGCCAAGAAAGCAAAAAACCTGCTTATCAAGGTAGAAGGCACCCTTAACAAGGGCGTCACGGCAAAAGACGTTGTGCTTGCCATCATCGGCAAGATCGGCACCGCAGGCGGCACGGGATACACCATCGAGTTTGCCGGTAGCGCCATTCGCAGTCTCAGCATGGAAGGCCGGATGACAGTCTGCAACATGGCCATCGAGGCCGGTGCCCGCGCGGGCCTGGTTGCCGTGGATGACAAGACGATCGACTATGTCCGTGGCCGTCCGCTGGCTCCCAAGGGCATGGAGCTGGACCATGCAATCGCCTACTGGAAGGGTTTGCAATCCGACGCTGGTGCAACGTTTGACCGCGTCGTGGAAATCGACGCAAGCCAGATCCTGCCGCAAGTCACCTGGGGCACATCGCCTGAAATGGTCTTGGGTATCGATGGGCGCGTACCTGATCCCGACAAGGAAAAGGACGCTAACAAGCGCACAGCCATTGAAAACGCACTGACCTACATGGGCCTGCAACCTGGCAAGCGCCTGGATGACATCTACCTGGACAAGGTCTTCATCGGCTCCTGCACCAACAGCCGCATCGAAGACATGCGCGAAGCCGCTGCGGTCGTGAAGAAGATCGGCCAGCGCGTCGCAAAGAACATCAAGGTCGCCATGGTCGTTCCCGGCTCGGGCCTGGTCAAGGAGCAGGCCGAGCGGGAGGGCTTGCACGAGATCTTCAAGGCTGCCGGTTTTGAATGGCGCGAGCCCGGTTGCTCCATGTGCCTGGCCATGAATGCCGACCGCCTGGAGCCCGGCGAGCGCTGCGCATCCACCAGCAACCGCAATTTTGAAGGCCGCCAAGGCGCGGGAGGACGCACACATCTGGTAAGTCCCGCCATGGCGGCCGCCGCCGCAGTGCACGGCCATTTCGTTGACATCCGGCAATTTGCTTGAAGGAGACTTTCATGAAATACCTCTCCCTGTTCGCCGCCCTCTTTTTTGTCCTCGGCCTGACCGGCTGCAACACGGTCAAAGGAATGGGCCAGGACCTGCAGAAGGCAGGCGAAAAGATCGAAGACGCAGTCAAGAAATAATTAGAGTTCCCGCATGCAAAAATTCACCGTACACAAAGGCCTCATTGCCCCGATGGATCGCGAGAACGTCGACACCGACGCGATCATTCCCAAACAATTCCTCAAGTCCATTCGCAAGACCGGTTTTGGCCCCAACCTGTTTGACGCATGGCGCTACCTCGATCCGGGTGAGCCTGGTCAGGATCCTGCAAAGCGCAAGCCCAACCCGGACTTCGTGCTGAACCAGCCGCGCTATGCCGGTGCCTCGATCCTGTTGGCGCGCAAGAATTTCGGCTGTGGCTCCAGCCGCGAGCACGCGCCCTGGGCTCTGGACCAATATGGCTTTCGTGCCATCATCGCGCCCAGCTTTGCGGACATCTTTTTCAACAATTGCTTCAAGAACGGGTTGCTGCCCATCGTGTTGCCCGAGGCCCAGGTTGCGGCCTTGTTTGACGAGGCACTGCCCTTTCCCGGCTACGCACTGACCATCGACCTGGAACGCCAGGTGATCATCAAGGCACAGGGTGGCGAACTTCCGTTCGAGGTGCAGGCCTTCCGCAAATTCTGCCTGCTCAACGGTTTTGATGACATTGGCCTGACCCTACGCCAGTCCGCCAAGATCAAGGCGTTTGAAGCTGAACGCCTGGCCGCCAAACCATGGTTGGCCAACAGCCTTCCAGTGTCTCCTTAGATAATTCGCACCCCAGCCGGCATCCAGCGGGCTTGGGAAGCTACAAAAACTATAGCAATCATGAAAATAGCAGTACTTCCCGGTGACGGAATAGGCACTGAGATCGTGGCCGAGGCGGTCAAGGTTTTGCAGGTCCTGGACTTGAAATTCGAAATGGAAACCGCCTTGGTCGGCGGCGCCGCCTATGAAGCCCACGGCCACCCGCTGCCTGAAGCCACGCTGAAATTGGCCATGCAATCCGATGCGGTGTTGTTTGGGGCGGTGGGCGACTGGAAGTACGACACGCTCGACCGCCCACTGCGCCCCGAGCAGGCCATTCTGGGCCTGCGCAAGAACATGGGCCTTTTTGCCAACTTCCGGCCGGCCATCTGCTACGAGCAACTGGTCGATGCGTCGAGCCTCAAGCCGGAGCTGGTCGCTGGCCTGGACATCCTGATCGTCCGGGAACTCACAGGTGACATCTACTTTGGCCAGCCGCGCGGCCGCCGCGTCGCAACGGACGGCCATTTCCCCGGCAGCGAAGAAGCCTTCGACACCATGCGCTACAGCCGTCCGGAAATTGAGCGCATTGCGCACGTGGCCTTCAAGGCGGCCATGAAGCGCAGCAAGCGCGTGACTAGTGTAGACAAGGCAAATGTGCTCGAGACCTTCCAGTTCTGGAAAGACGTGGTCAACGAGATCGGCAAACAGTATCCGGAAGTTGCACTGGACCACATGTACGTCGACAACGCGGCCATGCAACTGGTCAAGGCACCGAAGAAATTTGACGTCGTGGTCACCGGCAACATGTTTGGCGATATCCTGAGCGATGCCGCGGCTATGCTGACCGGCTCCATTGGCATGCTGCCCAGCGCCTCGCTCAACAGCAAGGGCCAGGGCCTGTATGAACCAAGCCATGGCAGCGCGCCGGACATTGCCGGCAAAGGCATCGCCAATCCATTGGCTACAATATTGTCTGCTGCCATGATGCTCCGTTTCTCACTTAACCAAGCCAGCGCCGCCGACCGGATCGAGTCAGCGGTGAAGTCGGTGATTGCCTCCGGGCTTCGCACCGCCGACATCTGGTCGGCTGGGACCCGCAAGGTGTCCACACGCGAGATGGGTGACGCAGTCGTCACGGCAATCACGAAAACCATTACCAAGAGCTAGCGGCTCCGGTTCGTCACGCCCTTCCCGGCCAGACGAGCCGGGTCCAGGAAATCAGTTGGATAGAACGCTTCGCGGCTGGCTGTCCCACAAACTTTATAAAGGCGTTTGACATGAAACTCAATGGAAACCTCGTAGGTCTGGTGGGCTGGCGCGGAATGGTCGGCTCGGTGCTGATCGACCGGATGAATGCCGAGGGCGACTTCGACCTGATCGAGCCGGTGTTCTTTTCGACCTCGAATGTGGGCGGCAAGGCACCGGCCCAGGCCAGGAACGAAACCACGCTGCAGGATGCGTTCAATATTGACGCACTCAAGCGCTGCGACATCATCATCACGGCGCAAGGCGGCGACTACACGACCGAAGTTTTCCCCAAGCTGCGGGCTGCGGGCTGGAGCGGCCACTGGGTCGATGCCGCATCGACCCTGCGCATGACCAGCGATGCCGTGATCATTCTGGACCCGGTCAATATGCCAGTGATAAAGGATGCACTGGCCAAAGGCGGCAGGAACTGGATTGGCGGCAATTGCACCGTGAGTTGCATGCTCATGGGCGTTGGTGCGCTTTACAAAGCCGGACTTGTCGAATGGATGAGCACGCAAACCTATCAGGCCGCTTCGGGCGGCGGTGCCCAGCACATGCGCGAATTGCTGACGCAGTACGGAACTCTGGGTTCGGAGGTTAAGGCCCTGCTGGACGACCCCAAGAGCGCCATCCTGGAAATCGACCGCAAGGTCATCGCACGGCAGCGCAGCTTCAGCGCCGAAGAAACCGCCAACTTTGGCGTGCCCCTTGGCGGTTCGCTCATCCCTTGGATCGACAAGGATCTTGGCAACGGCATGAGCAAGGAAGAGTGGAAGGGCATGGCCGAGACCAACAAGATTTTGGGCATTGGTGAAGGCTTTGGCAGCCCGGCCGTGCCGGTCGATGGTTTCTGCGTTCGGGTAGGTGCCATGCGTTGTCACAGCCAGGCGCTGACATTCAAACTTAAGAAGGATGTGCCGCTTTCAGACATAGAAGCGATGATTGCGGCCGACAACCCTTGGGTTCAAGTCGTCCCTAACACCCGCGAGGCCACGCTGAAGGATCTTACGCCAGTGGCGGTGACGGGCACGATGACCATACCCGTCGGTCGCCTGCGCAAACTGGCAATGGGCTCCGAATATCTCGGTGCCTTCACGATTGGCGACCAATTGCTGTGGGGTGCTGCGGAGCCGCTGCGGCGCATGCTGCGCATCCTGCTTGGGGCATAAGCCTGGGTTGAAGCCGGCCCCAAATGCAACGGATGCTTACCGGTTGTTGCCCGTAGACAACAACCGCCATTCCCCAATCTGCCTGAAAATAGTGCTATCAAAATTTGAGCGCTTTCTCAGCTTGTCAGGGTAAGACATTGATGTTATTGTCATTTTTCAAGAATACGAGTTGAGGCGTTTACCCGCACCATGAGAAAAATATTGCCTGTCGCCCAAGCATTGGAGGCTCCCAGTCACGCAGCGTCATTCCGCAGATTGTGGGGTGGTTCTGTAGCCTTCGCCGTGGCGCTTGTGTGTGGTTCGGCATGGACGGGCGATGCCCTTGCGCTCGGATTGGGGCGGGTCAATGTGTTGTCTGCGCTGGGTGAGCCCATGCGCGCCGAGATTGAGGTTCCTGAAATATCCGCTGACGAAGCGGCGAGCCTGCGCGCGAATGTGGCAGCACCCGACGCGTTTCGGGCCGCCGGGTTTGAATACAACCAGAACCTAACAAACCTCCAGATATCGCTTCAAAAGCGTGCGGATGGCAGCAGCTTTCTGCGTTTGAGCAGCGACAGGCCGATCAATGATCCGTTCATTGACCTCATTCTGGAAGCCAACTGGTCGGCAGGTCGCATTGTCCGCGATTACACCCTGCTCTTCGACCCGGCCAACATGCGACCAGCGCCGGTCGCACCGATGGCACCTGCCACGAATCTCAAACCTGCCTCGCCGTCGGCTTCGCCACCAGCGCGTCCCGCGAATCCAGGGCCGACCTCTGCAGGTATCACGGCAACCCCGGGAGCCCGACCCAAAGCGGCAGCCTCATCGGGCAAACCGGCCCCCAAGCCTGTTGCCAAAGAGTCCGCTAGCAATCAAATCACGGTGAAAGCGGGCGACACCGCCGGGAAAATTGCTGCGCAGATCAAACCGGACAATGTCTCGCTGGATCAGATGCTGGTCGGCCTGCTGCGCGCCAATCCGGATGCATTCATTGGCGGGAACGTGAACCGGATCAAGGCAGGGGCAGTGCTCGACGTGCCAGAGTCTTCGCAGATTGCTGCAACTTCTGACACCGACGCACGCAAAACCATCGTCGCTCAAAGCCGAGACTTCAATGAATTCCGTAGCAAGCTCGCCTCGGTCGCCCCAGCCGCACAGGTGGCTGCGCCCAAGCGCCAGGCCGCTGGCAAAGTGCAAGCCAGTGTGGAGGAACACAAGACGGCTGCTGCAACGCCGGACAAACTCACCCTTTCCAAGGGCGCTGTTCAAGGAAAACCCGGCGTCGAGGACAAGATTGCCAAGGATCGGCAAACCAAAGATACATCCCAACGGGTGGCTGAGCTGTCGAAAAATATTGCAGACCTGAACAAGCTCAGTGGGCCTGCAAGCGGGACACCGGCAGCGCCTGCCAGTGCCGCCAAGCCCGGACTGAACGTGGCAGTGGCACCAGTTGCGCTGGCCACGGCCAGCGCCGGTGCCAAAGCGGCTTCTCCAGCGGCTTCCACCCCGGTCAAGCCCGCTTCTGCTCCGGCTTTGCCTCCCGTTGCAGCAACGGGGGTTGCGGCTGTGGCGGCCTCTGCACCGATGGCGACGGCGTCTGCGCCTGTGGCCGCCGTTGCAAGTGCTCCAGCTGCTGCAAGCAGCGCCAGTGCCTCAGCAGCATCTAGCGCCGCGCCGGCCACGGCTGCTTCTGTGCCGGCCAAGCCCAAGGCCCCGGTGGTTCCGATTGCGGCCCCGGCCCCTGAGCCCAGCCTGGTTGATGAATTGCTCGACAATGCATTTGTCCTGCCCGGTGCTGCCGGCCTCATCGCGCTGCTTGGATTTGGTGCCTGGTGGCGTTCACGGCAGCGCAAAAAAGGGGCCCAGGTAGACAGCAGTTTCCTCGAAAGCCGTTTGCAGCCCGACTCCTTTTTCGGGGCCAGCGGCGGGCAGCGGGTCGATACCAATGAAGGCGCAGTTACCGGCTCTTCCATGGTTTACTCCCCGAGCCAACTGGACGCTGCGGGCGATGTGGACCCGGTCGCTGAAGCAGACGTCTATCTCGCCTATGGCCGCGACCTGCAAGCCGAGGAAATTCTCAAGGAAGCGATGCGCATCAACCCCAGCCGGGTTGCCATTCATGCCAAATTGATGGAAATCTATGCCAAGCGCCGGGATGCGAAGGCATTTGAAGTGCTCGCCATTGAAGTACATGGGCTCACCAAAGGTGATGGCCCGGAGTGGACGCACATTTGCGAACTGGGCCGTGAACTCGATCCTTCCAACCCGATATATCAGCCCGGTGGCACGCCAGTAGCGCGCGCCAGCGGTCCGGCTGCAGGTACCGGCGTAAGTGCCATGGGTTTCGGCGCCAGCACCGTGCCGCAGTCCGCACAACCCGAGTTGGCTCCAGCGTCAGATTCGGTTGACTTTGACCTCGATCTCGATTTCTCACTGGGCGATGAGCCGGCTGCCGCTGCCCCGGTGGATGTTGCCCGCAGCGCGGCCCAGGCCTCGGGCATGCAACCCGAGCCGACCATGGCCATGCGGCCGAGCGCCGCTGCTCCGGCAGGCGGCTTGGACGTTGATTTTGGTTCTGCACCAGCCGCACCGGCGCACCCCTCGACGGACACAATCAAACTCTCCACACCCGACCTGGCGTTGTCGCATGGCGGTTTGAGCTTCTCGCCGGAGCCTGCAGCTGCACCAAGCGCCAAGCCCGCCCCGATCGTAATTGCGCCGGCCACTGCTCCACCTCCACCCGACTCCGGGATGATTGAATTCGACCTCGGCTCCCTGTCGCTTGATCTCGATGCCCCCCCGTCGACAGCGGTCGCCGCGCCCGCCAGCCACAGCGCAAGTGCCGCCGATCCGCTGGAAACCAAACTCAGCCTAGCCCAGGAATTCAACAGCATCGGCGACCGTGACGGTGCCCGTGCGCTGGCCGAAGAAGTCCTGGCACAGGCAAGCGGCGCTTTGAAAGGCAAGGTCCAAAAGTTCCTTGCCGAACTGGGCTGAGCCCGGCCTGACGCGCCCCGACTCCATTGCGCATCGCGCTCGGTCTCAGCTACGCAGGGCAAAACTACCACGGCTGGCAGAGCCAGGCGGTTCTCCCGACCGTCCAGGACGCGCTCGAAGCCGCGCTGGAACAATTCAGCCAGACCCGCATTGGCACACTCTGTGCCGGACGTACCGATGCTGGCGTGCACGGCATCATGCAGGTTGTGCACTTTGACACCGCGGTCGTGCGAGAGCCCCACGCATGGATGCGTGGAGTCAACCGCTTCCTGCCGCGCGACATGTCCATCCAGTGGGTGCAGGAGGTGCCGGCATCTTTCCATTCCCGCGCATGCGCCCTGTCGCGGCGCTACACCTACGTCCTGCTCGAGTCGCCGGTTCGCCCTTCACTGGAAGCCAAGCGCGTTGGATGGAGCCTGTATCCGCTGCAGATAAACGCGATGCGGCTTGCAGTACGCCCCCTGTTGGGGCAGCACGACTTCAGCAGCTTCCGCGCCGCCCAATGCCAGGCCCTGTCGCCTGTCAAAACACTGTTGCGCGCAGAGGTCGGCCGGACCGGGTCCTACTGGCGTTTTGATTTCGAGGCCGACGCCTTCTTGCACCACATGATCCGCAACATCATGGGCTGCCTAGTGATGATCGGTCAGGGGCGCAAACCGGCACAGTGGATGGTTGATGTACTGGAGGCACGCAGTCGGCTGATCGCTGCGCCGACATTTGCTCCCGATGGCCTTTACTTCATGGGGCCCCGCTACGCGGCACAATGGGGGCTGCCGGAGCGGACTGCCGCCTTTGACTGGCTGCCTGGAGCATGAACCCGACCCCCCTGACCCCCGCGCCACACCGCACCCGCATCAAGATCTGCGGGCTGACGCGCGAGCGGGACGTCGATGCCGCAGTGGCCGCTGGTGCCGACGCGGTCGGCTTTGTGCTGTATCCGCCCAGTGCCCGCCATGTCACTGCCGAGCGGGCCGCGGAGTTGGCAAAGCGGCTCCCCCCTTTCGTAACCCCGGTCCTGCTTTTTGTCAATGAGATCGCTTCAAAAATCATAGCAGCCAACGCCCTTTTGACGGGCGCTCTAGTGCAATTTCATGGCGACGAGAGCCCGGCAGACTGCCTCGCCACCGGATTACGGCATCTCAAGGCGGCCCGAATCCCTCTGGATTCGGGTGCCCGTCCTTTCGACCTCGTAAAATACGCGCAGGAGTATCACTCGGCCCAGGCCATCTTGCTCGACGCCCACGTCGAGGGATATGGCGGAGGCGGGAAAACATTCAATTGGTCACTGCTGCCACCAAACGTCAACGCTCACCTCGTCTTGTCTGGTGGGCTCACTGCTGCCAATGTGACCGATGGCATTCTGCAGGTACGCCCGCGCGCTAAGTCGCTGGCGGTGGATGTGAGCTCGGGAGTGGAAGCTGCCAAAGGCATCAAGGACCCCGAAAAGATCAACCAGTTTGTCGCCGCCGTACGCCGCGCCGACCAACTCCTCGCAGAACAGAACCATGATCGAATACGCACAACCTGATCCGACAGGGCACTTCGGAAAATACGGCGGCAGCTTCGTGAGCGAAACGCTCACCCATGCCATCAACGAGCTGCGCGCAGCCTACGCGCATTACAAGGACGACCCGGCTTTTATTGCCGAATTCCAGAGTGAGCTGGCACACTTTGTCGGCCGGCCCTCCCCGGTTTACCATGCGGCGCGCATGAGCCGCGAGCAGGGCGGCGCCCAGATATACCTCAAACGCGAGGATCTCAACCACACCGGCGCCCACAAGATCAACAACACCATTGGCCAGGCCCTGCTGGCTCGGCGCATGGGCAAGCCGCGCGTGATTGCAGAGACTGGCGCCGGCCAGCATGGCGTAGCCACCGCAACGATTTGCGCCCGCTACGGCATGGAATGCGTTGTCTATATGGGTAGCGAGGACGTCAAGCGCCAGAGCCCCAACGTGTACCGCATGAAGCTCCTGGGTGCCACTGTTGTACCGGTAGAAAGCGGCAGCCGCACGCTGAAAGACGCGCTCAACGAAGCCATGCGCGACTGGGTTGCCAATGTCGACAACACCTTCTACATCATCGGCACCGTTGCCGGCCCGCACCCCTACCCGATGATGGTGCGCGATTTCCAGCGCGTCATTGGCGATGAGTGCATTGTCCAGATGCCGGACTTCACCGGCGGCCCCCAGCCCGATGCCGTGGTGGCCTGCGTGGGTGGCGGCAGCAATGCCATGGGCATTTTCTATCCCTACATTCCATTTGAAAGCACGCGCCTGATCGGCGTGGAAGCCGCTGGTGAGGGCCTGGACAGTGGCAAGCACTCGGCTTCCTTGCAGCGCGGCAGTCCGGGCGTGCTGCACGGAAACAGGACGTACATCCTGCAGGACGAAGACGGCCAGATCACCGAAACCCATTCGATCAGCGCTGGACTGGACTACCCGGGCGTCGGACCCGAGCATGCCTGGCTCAAGGACATAGGCAGGGCCGAATACGTGGGCATTACGGATCGTGAGGCGTTGGAGGCTTTTCACTACCTGTGCCGCACCGAAGGCATCATTCCGGCGCTGGAATCAAGCCACGCTGTGGCCTACGCTATGCAATTGGCGAAGACCATGCGCAAGGATCAAAGCATCCTGGTGAACCTCTCGGGCCGCGGCGACAAGGACATAGGCACGGTCGCCGACCTGTCCCACGCCGACTTTTATTGCAGGCCATCGTGCAGGGGCCAGACCGTCAAAGGCGACGCGCGGGTGGAGTTCAAGCCATGAGCCGCATCCAGAACACTTTTGCCAGGCTCAAGGCCCAAGGCAGCAAGGCGCTGATTCCCTACGTAACTGCGGGCTACCCCTTTGCCGACATCACACCCGAGCTCATGCACGGCATGGTCGCCGCCGGCGCCGACGTGATTGAACTGGGCGTGCCCTTCTCCGACCCCATGGCCGATGGCCCTGTTATCCAGAAAGCCGGCGAAGCCGCCCTGAAGCTGGGCATTGGCACGGCCCAGGTGCTGGAGATGGTCAGGGCATTCCGCAGCAAGGACAGCACGACACCCGTGGTCCTGATGGGCTACGCCAATCCGATCGAACGCTACGATCTCAACCACGGCTCCGCTGCCTTCATCCGGGATGCCTCGGCTGTGGGCGTCGACGGCGTGCTGGTAGTGGACTACCCGCCCGAGGAGTGCGAAGCTTTTGCAGCCGATCTGCGCACCCATGGCATCGACCTGATCTTCCTGCTCGCACCCACATCAACCCAGGAGCGCATGGCCCTGGTGGGTCGGCTGGCCAGCGGGTATGTGTACTACGTGTCCCTCAAGGGCGTCACCGGGGCCGGCACGCTGGATACGGAGGCCGTTGCCCAGGCCATTCCGCGCATCCGCGCGCATGTGCAGGTCCCCGTGGGCGTGGGCTTTGGCATCCGCGATGCCGAAAGTGCCCGGGCCGTTGGCGCGGTCAGCGATGCCGTGGTGATCGGCAGCCGCATCATCCAGCTCATGGAGGGCCAGCCGCGCGGCAAGGTTGTTCCCCTCGTAAGCTCGTTCCTGCACAATATCCGCAGTTCCCTGGACACATTGAGGTGAAGCATGTCATGGCTTGAAAAACTCCTGCCGCCTAAAATCGAAAAAACCGACCCGGCGGAGCGGCGCAGCGTCCCTGAAGGGCTGTGGGTCAAATGCCCGAGCTGCGACACAGTACTCTACAAGACCGACCTGGAACAGAACCAGAACGTCTGCCCCACATGCGGCCACCACCACCGGATCGGCGCTCGCGCCCGCCTCGACCAATTTCTGGACGCCGAAGGGCGCTATGAAATCGGCCAGGAAGTCATCCCTGTCGATGCGCTCAAGTTCAAGGACAGCCGCAAATACCCGGAGCGGCTAAAGGAAGCCCTGGAAAACACCGGTGAGACCGACGCGCTGGTCGTGATGGGCGGCGCCGTGCACAGCATCAGCGTGGTTGTTGCCTGCTTCGAGTTTGATTTCATGGGTGGCAGCATGGGCAGCGTCGTTGGCGAGCGTTTTGTGCGCGGCGTGCACACCGCCATCGAGCAGAAAGTGCCTTTCATCTGCTTCACCGCAACGGGCGGTGCACGCATGCAGGAAGGTCTGCTCTCGCTCATGCAAATGGCCAAGACCAACGCTGCGCTCACGCGCCTGGCAAAGAAGGGCCTGCCCTACGTCAGTGTGCTGACCGACCCCACCATGGGCGGCGTGAGTGCGGGATTTGCGTTCCTCGGGGACGTTGTGATTGCCGAGCCCAAGGCCCTTATCGGATTTGCCGGCCCCCGAGTGATTGAATCGACCGTGCGTGTCACCCTGCCGGAGGGCTTCCAGCGTGCCGAATTCCTGCAGCAAAAAGGCGCAGTGGATTTCATCTGCGACCGGCGCGAGTTGCGCAAGAATATTGCCAGTGTATTGGCCATGCTGCAACGGCAAAGCGCTGACGCCGTCGCTTGAAATTACTGTCACTTCCGCTTTTCCCGCTGGGAACGGTTCTGTTTCCAGGCGGCATCCTGGCACTGAAGGTGTTCGAGGTGCGCTATCTCGACATGATCGGCAAGTGCCACAAGACAGGTGCCCCCTTTGGTGTGGTGGCGCTCAGGGAAGGGTCGGAAGTGCGCAAACCGGGCGCTTCGGAGCGCTTCGTGGAAGTGGGAACGATCGCCCTGATTGAGCAGATCGAGAGGCCGCAGCCGGGGCTCATGTTGATTCGTTGCCTGGGAACGCAGCGTTTTGGCATTGAATCGAGCCGGAAATTGCCCCATGGCCTGTGGGTCGCAGACGTCACGCGCCTGGAAGACGATGCTGAGGTGGCCCTACCAACCGACCTGCAACGCGCCGCCGTCGCGCTGGGCAAGCTGATCGAGAGCCTGCAATTGCGCGGCCTGCCGCCCGACCAATTGCCCTTGCAGGCACCTTTCCAGCTCGAGGATTGCGGCTGGGTTGCGAACCGGTGGTGCGAGTTGTTGCCCTTGCCGCTGGAATTGCGTCAGCGGCTGATGGCGCTTGACAACCCATTGGTACGACTGGAGTTGACTGTCGACATCCTTGAGCGCACCGGCGTTTTGCCCGACCGGTCAGACTAGTAAACCACTATATTTTTTAAAGCAGCATACGGCCTATTTGCAAGGGCTTTGACCGCTTTCCGTCTGCAATGGACTCAGGGAATGCCCAAATATTCAGGCACCTGGCTTTTGAGCCAGCGCCGTAGCGCGGCGGCATCCGGCGCGGCCCCGGCTGCCGCAATCCACTCGCATACGCCCGCGAGACTGCCGGCGGCCACGCCGGAAGCCTTCGCTGCGCGCAGCTTGGGGTGCGGCGTAGGTACAGTGGTCTCGTCATCGGCGAGCAGTTCCTCATAGAGCTTTTCACCAGGTCTCAGCCCGGTGAAGGCAATCGGAATATCCTGCTCGGACTTGCCCGAAAGCCGGATCATGATGCGGGCCAATTCGACAATCTTTACCGGCTCCCCCATGTCCAGCACATAAATTTGCCCGGACTGCCCCATCAGACCGGCTTGCAATAGCAACTGGGCGGCCTCGGGGATGGTCATGAAATAACGCACGATTTCCGGGTGGGTCACGGTGACCGGGCCGCCACGGGCAATCTGCTCAGTAAAGAGCGGCACCACCGACCCGCTCGATCCCAGCACGTTGCCAAAACGGACCGAGACAAATTGGGTGGCCGCAAATTCGCCCGCTACCGCCTGCACGGCCAGTTCGGCGACGCGCTTGGAGGCCCCCATCACATTGGTCGGATTGACGGCCTTATCGGTGGAAATCATCACGAATCGTTTCGCACCCCACCGCCCGGCGGCGCGCGCAGCATTGACTGTGCCCAGCACATTGGTGCGCAAGGCTTCAATTTCATTGTGTTCCTCCATCAGGGGCACATGCTTGTAGGCGGCTGCATGGAACACAACGGCAGGGCGATGCTGCTCAAAAATGGCTTCAAGGCGGTCTGCCTCCCGGACATTGGCGGTGTAGTAGAGCGCGGCCATTTGGGGATGCGCCTGGCGCAGGTCCTGCTCGAGACGGTAGACGGAAACTTCAGAAACATCGACGCATACCATGCGTGCCACGCCAAACCGGGCGATCTGGCGGCACAGCTCCGATCCGATCGAGCCACCCGCACCGGTTACCAGCACCGTCCGGCCCGCAAACAACTCGGAAAGCCCCTTGATGTCCAGGCGCACGGGATCGCGGCCAAGCAGGTCTTCCAGTTCAATCCGGCGCGGCCCGGCGCTCTCCGCTCTCAGCCATTCGTCGGGCCTGGGCATGGTGAGCAGGGTCAGCCCGGCCTCCGCGCTGTTGAGCAGGATGGATCGCCGGTCCGCAGAACCTGGCGCGCTGGCTACCAGCACTGTCCGGGAGGCGGTGGCCTGGGCAACTTGGATCAACTTATCCGGCCCCCCAAGCACCGGGATGCCCAGAAGCGAGCGACCGGCGTCGGATGCGGCGGGCGAGACAATGCCCACCGGGATCCATTGCTGGGAGCCCTTCAGGGCGCGCAAGGCATCCGATGCATCCGCTAGATTGCCCACGATCAGCAACGGGCTGCCAAGCCCACTTTGCCGTTCCGTCAGTGAGCGCCATGCCGCGCGGAACGCCGCAACCGAAAGCAACACAATCAACGGGTGGATCAGAAGGACGGATCGGGGGAAATTCGGATAGCGGTGCATCAGGATCGCGGCACCTGCCAGGGCCGCACCAAGGCAAACCGCCAAGGCCAGTTGGCGCAACTCGGGCAAGCCGGTGTAGCGCCAGACCTGGCGCTGCAGGCGCAGAGCAAACCAGGCCAGCGCGTAGCCCATCAGCATCATCGGTGTGGACTGCCGCAACAGCGCGCCAAATTCATCCGGAATGTCCAGATTGAAGCGCAGCCAGAAGGCAAGCCACCAGCACGCCAGAACCACCACCGCGTCAACGGCCGATTGAGAAAAGCGCGTTACTTGCTTAAACATGCGAAGAACCGTGAATTTCTCGCTTTTCGACGCGACAGTGCGGCTGGTGGGGAGGGGGACAAACGTGCATCGCATATTATTGGGCATATGCGGCACGCGCCCTGTGTCCTCCCCTTTGAAATTGCAGCCATATGCGCATTTTGAAACAAATTGTTGACGACCCCGCCATGCTCTATTACTACGGGCAAAAAGGCTTGCGCAACAAGGCAGCCCGAGAGCGCCTTGCCGGCTGGTGGATTTCCGCCTCCGGAGCAGGCGATCCACCCGTTGGAACCGACACGGCGCAGGCCCAGTCCATGCGGGAAGATGGACTGTGCTTCCTGCCTTCCCTGAACCTCGACGCGGACGCCCTCGCCCGCGTGCACGGTCAGCTTGACGACAAGCCCCTGATTGACTGGTACACCGGTCAGCAGGTCGAGAGCATCCAATCGGACATACCCCAGCGCTACATCAAGCTCAACCAGCGCCTCGAGGACATTCTTGCCTGCGTGCCACTGGTGCGTCTTGCCAATGACCCGCTGGTCTTGGACACCGTTGGCCGTGTGCTCGGGGCCAAGCCCACCATATCGAGCTATATGGCCTGGTGGACCCTGGGCGAGCACCAGGCCTTCGGGCCTGCAAACTACGATGACATCTACCACCGCGATGTCGATGACCTGCGCTTTGTTAAACTCTTTGCCTACCTCACGGATGCCACGCCTACTTCAGGCGCACACAGCTTTGTGATGGGCTCCCACCGCAGCCCGCTGTTTTGCAAGCGCGGGCCGATCAGTGACGAGGACGTGATCGCCGGGTTTCCGGCCTCCTCCATCACGACGCTTGCGGCACCCGCCGGAACGGTCTTCCTGGAAGACACCTGGGGCATCCACCGGCCGTTGCTGGCAACCGAGGGACGGCGCATGATTTTTTCCGTGACCTACGGGCTGACGCCCTGGCTACCTGGTCGCCCCGCCAAACCGCTCCTGCCCCTGCCGCCTGGCCTTGATGCGTATGTGAACCGCTCTTTTTATTACCCGGCCTGACGCCCATGTTCAACGGAAAATCCATCCTCATCACTGGCGGCACCGGTTCGTTTGGCCACCGCTATGTCGACACGCTGCTGACCCGCTACAAACCGGCCAGAATCATCGTTTTCTCGCGGGATGAGCTCAAACAATACGAAATGCAGCAGCGCTACGGCGCAGCCTGCATGCGCTATTTTCTGGGTGATGTGCGCGATGGCGTGCGCCTGACCCAGGCCATGCGCGGTGTCGATATCGTGATCCATGCTGCCGCACTCAAGCAGGTTCCGGCTGCAGAGTACAACCCGATGGAGTGCATCAAGACCAACATCTACGGCGCCGAAAATGTAATCCGTGCCGCCATCGACAACAATGTGGACAAGGTCATCGCCTTGTCCACCGACAAGGCCGCTTCGCCGATCAACCTCTACGGAGCCACCAAGCTGGCCTCGGATAAGCTTTTTGTTGCCGCCAACAACATGGTCGGGGGCGGCAGAACGCGATTCGCCGTGGTGCGGTACGGCAACGTGGCGGGCTCACGCGGCTCGGTGTTGCCGTTTTTCCAGAAGCTGATTGCATCAGGCGCAGCCAGCCTGCCCATCACCGATGAGCGCATGACCCGCTTCTGGATCACCCTGCAGCAGGGTGTTGATTTCGTACTGGACAATTTCGCCCGCATGCATGGCGGCGAGATCTTCGTGCCCAAGCTGCCATCCATCCGGATCACAGACCTAGCCCAAGCCATGGCCCCGCAATTGCCCCGCGAAATCGTCGGCATCCGGCCAGGCGAAAAACTCCACGAAGTGATGTGCCCGGCCGATGACTCCCACCTCACTCTTCAGTTTGATCGGCACTATGTGATCCGGCCGACCATCCAGTTCAACATGGAAAACCTGGACTACTGCAGGGACGCTCTAGGGGACACAGGCGCGCCGGTTGCGCAGGGCTTTGAATATCACTCCGGCACCAACCCACATTTTCTGGCTATACCCGAGATTCAGGCCTTCAACCTCATTGCACTGAAGGGCATCCAGTGAGCATGGCCAACACGCCCATCACCATCCCCTATGGTCGGCAGGCCATTGACCAGAGCGACATAGAGGCAGTTATTGAGGTCTTGCGTTCTGATTATCTGACCCAAGGGCCCAAGGTGTCGGCTTTTGAAGCGGCAGTGGTGAGCTACCTGCGCGCCACACCTGGAACACCACCGCTGTATGCGGTGGCCGCAAATAGCGCCACCTCGATTTTGCACATCGCCTGCATGGCGCTGGGCGTGGGCCCTGGCGACGCTGTCTGGACGTGTGCCAACAGTTTTGCGGCGTCTAGCAACTGCGCGCTCTACTGCGGCGCCAACGTGGACTTTGTGGACATTGACCCGGTCACGCTCAATATGTGTGTGGATGCGCTGCGCGCCAAACTGGACCACGCCGACACGGTAGGCCAGTTACCCAAGGTGGTCATTCCGGTGGATTTTGCCGGTCGGTCTGCCGACCTCGCTGCCATGCGCAGCCTGGCCGACCGCTATGGTTTTTCCATTTTGGAGGACGCCTCGCACGCCATAGGCAGCTTGTACCAAGGGCAGCACGTGGGTGCACATGGCCTGGCAGACATTACAGTTTTCAGCTTCCACCCAGTCAAAATCATCACTACGGCGGAAGGTGGCCTGGGCGTTACGCGAGACCCTATTTTGGCCAGGCGGATGGAAATGCTGCGTACCCACGGAATTACGCGTGACCCCACCCTACTAGAACATGCTGACTTGGGGGCTTGGTATTACGAGCAGCAGGCCCTCGGCTATAACTACCGCGTCACCGAGTTGCAGGCTGCGCTAGGCCTGAGTCAGTTGGGTCGCATAGAGGCTTTCATCCAAGAGCGGCACTATGTTCGCGATTTCTACCGTGAGGCATTTAACGCGCTGGTGCAAGTCGAAAAAATCATCCTGCCACCGGGGGACGAGGCGCACAGCCGCTCCGCGCTACACCTCTATCCGATCCAGCTTGGCCCCGGCGCGCGCTGCACGCGCCGCCATGCGTTCGACGCGTTACGCGCTGCCGGCATCGGGGTGAACGTGCATTACATGCCGATTTACTTACACCCGTACTACAGGCGTCTCGGCTTCCAACGCGGACTTTGCCCGCATGCAGAGGCGTATTACGAGCAGGCCCTGAGCATACCGATGCACGCGGCCCTGAGCGCAGCGGATCTGGATCGCGTGGTGGCATCCATCACCCAGGCCATAGACTGAAAAGCCCATCGGCAAGACGGCCACCATGAAGCTAGCTCTGATCCCAGCCCGCAGCGGCAGCAAGCGCATACCGCGCAAGAACGTCATGCCGTTTGCCGGCAAGCCAGTCATCGCCTATTCCATCGCTGCGGCGCAGGCCTGTGGGCTGTTCGACCGGATCGTTGTTTCCACTGACGACGATGGGATCGCCGCCACTGCGCGCGCATTCGGTGCGCAGACGCCCTTTATTAGGCCGGCCGGACTATCTGACGACCATACTGTGATAGCCGACGTCATTAAGCATGCGCTGCACTGGATGGCCGCGCAAGGCACACCGGTTAACGATATCTGCTGCATCTACGCCACCGCGCCTTTCGTTACCGCCGCTGCGCTGCAGGCGGGCTGGCAGGCGCTGCAGGTGCCTGGCCGGTCCTATGCGTTATCGGTCACCTCTTTCCCCTTCGCTGTGCAGCGCGCGCTGCGCATAGATGCAGGTGGCACCATCAGCTCGATGTACCCTGAGTTCCACGCCACACGCTCGCAGGACCTAGAGCCCTGCTGGCACGATGCGGGCCAGTTCTGCTGGGGCAAGGGCGAGGCATTCCTGCTGGACGTTCCGGTGTTCTCTGCCGCTACGGCCGGCGTTGTGCTCCCGCGCCACTACGTGCAGGACCTGGACACACCAGAGGACTGGCACCGCGCCGAACTGATGCACCGGGTGCTGCGGCAAACGGGTGAGCTGCCGTGAAGCGGTGGCTGGTGCGAGCCGATGCTTCCACCCACATCGGCTCAGGCCATGTGATGCGCTGCCTCACGCTAGCCCAGCAAGCACGCGCGCGTGGAGTCGCTACGCACTTCGCCTGCCGCGATCTGCCCGGGCACATAGCTCCGCTAATTTCCGCGCAAGGGTTTGAGGTCACGCTGCTACCGCCGCGCGCTGGCACCCTGACGTGCCACTGGCAGGACGACGCATTGGAGACCCGCGAAGTGCTCGCTGGAGCGCAAGCGGACTGGCTCATTGTGGACCACTACAGAATTGACTCGCGCTGGGAGGCAATGATGCGCCCGCATGCGCGGCGCATCCTTGCCATCGACGATTTGGCCGATAGGCCCCACGACTGCGACGTCCTGCTGGACCAAAATTATCACTCCCTCGGCGCACACCGCTACGACGCGCTCGTGCCGCCCGGCTGTACCGTACTGCTAGGCCCGCCCCACGTACTGCTACGCGACGAGTTCCATGCCGCGCGCAAAGCGCTGCGCCGCCATGTGGATGGGATTCGCCGAATACTAGTCAATTTCGGCGGCACAGATGAAACCAACGTCACTGCCATGGCTATCTCTGGGCTACAGGCTCTGCGGCTGGACGGTGTGGCGGTAGACGTGGTGATCGGTGCCACCAACCCACACCACGCCCGACTGCAGCAGCAAATCGCAGGCGACGCGGCCTTTCGCCTGCATGTACAAGCGAGCAATATGGCCGATCTCATCGCCGCAGCGGATCTGGCTGTGGGCGCTTGCGGCTCCAGCGCTTGGGAGCGCTGCTATCTGGGCCTACCCTCGTTGACCCTCGTACTGGCGGACAATCAAAGAGAAGCAGCCGAACAACTGGCAAATGCGGAAATCATCATTAACATGGGTGACGCTGCGGGCATCACACAAGATTCACTGGCCCAAGCCATCGGCCGGCTGGCGCGAGACAAGGCTACGCGCGCTGCACTCTCGTCCGCCTCGCTGGCGCTGATGCCTTCCGATGTTCCCGCACTGGCCGACATGCTGCTGGAAAAGGCCGACTGACAATGGACAGCAACGCCGCAGCCAAGCAAAACATCATCCGCCTCGTCCCGCTGCTCGATCTGCCCGAGCCGGTGCAGATGCTGGTGCGCGACATCCGGAACGAGGAAGGCGTGCGTCGCTGGATGTACACCGATCATTTGATTACTGCCAATGAGCACATGGCGTGGATCCAGAAACTCAAAGGCGATGCGCACCAACTCGTCTTCGCCGTGCTGGACAGCGAGAACGGCGCACCGCTGGGGTTAGCCAGTGTCAATGCCATCGACCCGCACCATCAGCGCGCTGACTGGGCCTATTATCTTTGCGAAGGTGCACGCGGCGGCCTGGGTGCAGCCATCGAATACGCGTTCCTCGACTTCATATTTGGCGAGTTGGGCATAGAGAAGCTTAACTGCGAAGTGATAGAAGGCAACGACGCCGTGGTCAAGCTGCACCGCAAATTCCTGTTCGAGGAGGAAGGCCTGCGCCGCTCCAACATCGTGAAAAACGGCGCGCGTACGGGTGTGCATTTGCTCGGACTTTCCAAGGTGCAGTGGATGGCCGGTCGTGAGATGGTTTACCATAGATTCTGCAGAGTCTTGGATAGGTTTTCCGTCTCGATCCTGCGGCCCGACAGCATTAAAGCAGGCGCATCTTGAGCTTTTTCATTTCACAACGGCTAATTGGCCGCGACAGCCCACCCTTCGTTATTGCCGAAATGTCGGGCAACCACAACCACTCGCTGGAGCGCGCGCTGGCGATCGTGGACGCCGCTGCGAAATCTGGCGCGCATGCGCTCAAGCTGCAAACGTACACGCCCGACACGATGACGCTAGACATCTCCGAGGGCGCATTCTTCGTCAGCGACAAGAACAACCTGTGGGAGGGCAAGTCGCTATACGCGCTTTACGGTGAGGCGCAGACGCCGTGGGAGTGGCATGCACCGATCTTTGCGCGCGCGCGCGAGCTCGGCATGATCCCATTCAGCACGCCGTTCGACACCAGCGCCGTGGACTTACTAGAAACACTGGACGTCGCCTGCTACAAAATCGCCTCCTTCGAGAACACGGATCTGCCGCTGATTCGCAAAGTAGCCGCCACCGGCAAGCCGATGATCATCTCTACCGGTATGGCCACGCTGGCCGAACTGGACGAGACCGTACGCGCCGCGCGCGAGGCCGGTTGCAAACACCTCGCGCTGCTCCAATGCACCAGCACCTACCCGGCCACGCCGCAGGACAGCGACTTACTGACCATCCCTCACATGCGCGAGGCTTTCGGCTGCGAGATAGGCTTATCCGATCACACGATGGGCCTGGGCGTGTCAGTGGCCAGCGTTGCGCTAGGAGCCACTGTCATTGAAAAGCACTTCACGCTGGCGCGCGCCGACGGCGGCGTGGACTCGGTGTTCTCCATGGAGCCAGCCGAGATGGCCGCCCTGGTGGTGGAGACGGAACGCGCCTGGCAGGCCATGGGCTCGGTACGCTACGGGCCCGCCTCCGAACGCGAGGCCCTTTCACGCAATTACCGCCGCTCGCTCTACGTGATTCGCGACATGGCCGCCGGAGAGGTTTTCACCCCCGACAATCTGCGCGCCATTCGACCCGGGCTGGGCCTGCCGCCGAAATTCTACGAAGATCTGCTGGGCAAGCGCGTAAACCAACCTGTCACGCGCGGCACTCCCGCTGGCTGGAACCTGGTGGGCTGAAAGCTAAGGCATGCGCTACTGCAAGACCTGCCTCTCGCCCGACACGCGCCCGAATTCCCTGTTCGACCAACATGGCGTCTGCCTGCCGTGCCGTTACAGCGAGGAATCACGCGACGTCGCCTATGAAGGGCGTTTCCGCCAGCTCAAGCAGATCGTCAACCGCCTCACACGCCGGCGCAAGTACCAAGAGTACGACTGTATCGTTGGAGTGAGTGGCGGCAAGGACAGCACTCGCCAGGCGCTTTGGGTGAAGGAAAAGCTGGGCCTTCACCCGCTGCTAGTCTCAGTTGCCTACCCACCTCGCCAAGTGTCGCAAGTCGGCGTGGATAACCTTTCCAACCTGATCTCGCACGGGCTGGACTGCATCTTCCTCGGGCCCGCCCCGCAGACCTCGCGCCAGCTCATGCGCGAATCCTTCCTGCGCTTCGCCAACCTCTTTAAGGCCACCGAAATGGTGCTGTTCGCAGGTGTGCCCAAGATGGCAGTCGCGCAGGACATCAAGCTCATCCTGTGGGGAGAGAACCCGGCCCTTCAAGTGGGTGATGCTGGCAGCATGGGCGAGAGCATCTGGGATGGCAACAATATCCGGAATCTCAATACGCTGGCCGGCGGCGAGCTGCAATGGATGGTGGACACAGTGGGCAATGCGGAGAAAATCCTGCCCTACCAGTTCCCCGACATTGCGCTGATGCGCGAGAAGATGATCAACACAATCTTCCTAGGGCCAGCTTGGAGCAACTGGTCCATCGCCGACAACTCGGCCTTCGCCATGGCCAAGGGCCTGCGCACCCGCACCGAAGGCGTAGAGCTTACCGGCGACCTGCTGGGCACAAACATGCTTGATGAGAACTGGTCGATCATCAACATGATGATCAAGTACTACAAGTTCGGCTTCGGGCGTGCCAGCGACTACGTCAACGAGGAAATTCGCATCGGGCGCATGACGCGTGATGAAGGGATTGGCATCGTGCAGCGCTACGACGGTATCTGCGCAGACGGGTTCATCGATTCTTTCTGCCGCTACATCGACATCACGGTGGACCAGTTCTGGGACCGCGTGCACGAGGCCGCTAGCCCGGAGCTGTTCACGCGCGTGAAAGGCCAGCAACGTCCGCAGCCGCTGTTCAAGGTGGGGGTCAGCCATGTCTAGGTCGATACGGATCATTCCGCACGGCGCGGGCAACATCGGATCGCTGATGGATCTGTTCCACCAGATCGGCCACTTCCCGCACGTTGCCGAGTCGCCCGGCCAGCTCAAGAGCGCCGACATCGCCGTACTGCCCGGCGTGGGCGCATCGGGCAGCGCGATGAAGCGGCTTGACGAGTCTGGCTTTTCTGATGCGCTGAAGGACATGCACGCGCGCCAGCGTCCCCTGATAGGCATCTGCGTGGGCGCGCAGGTGCTGTTCGAGCACCTAGAGGAAGACGACTGCACGGGCTTGGGGATAATACG
>Ga0007834_1000069_pt1 | contig 39860 bp, 35 predicted proteins | sample CryBogCBE06Nov07_FD_71233 | JGI IMG/M metagenome (GOLD analysis project Ga0007834, IMG submission 71233) | Freshwater microbial communities from Crystal Bog, Wisconsin, USA - CBE06Nov07 | ecosystem: Environmental > Aquatic > Freshwater > Lake | place: Crystal Bog, Wisconsin, USA | collected...
ATGCCCGCGTCTCGGTTGCGGCCGAAGTGGCAGGCACCTACCTGAACTGGCGTACGTGCAGCATGCTCGAGCTGGTTCTCGCCCAGGACAGCCTCTCGCGCAATGCCACCGCCCGGTTGACCCAGATCACCAGTGATGCAGGCTTCCAGCCTGCCTCCAACGCGGCGCTGGCCCAGGCCGGAGCCGCCGAGTCGCGCAGCAATCTGGCCAGCCAGCGCGCGCAGTGCGATCTGGCCATGAAGGCCCTGGTGGCGCTCACGGCGATTGACGAGCCCGCGCTGCGTGAACGCCTGCACGCGGTGGCCCTGCCCCCGGGATTGCAGGCCGACGCCAGCGGCTCCCTGCCCCTGACCAGCGCCACCATTGCTGCTCTGGTGCTGCCCCAACCCGCGAGCCTGAATATCCCCAGCCTGCCAACCCAGGTGATTGCACAGCGGCCGGACGTTTTCAATGCCGAGCGCGAACTCATGGCAACACGGGCGGAGGTCTGGTCAGCCGATGCGGCCAAGCAACCACAGATCACCCTGGGCGGCTCCATTGGAACCATCAATGTCCTTTCCCGGGGCGCAACCACCAATGCCACGACCTGGTCGGTCGGCCCGCTCACCCTGAATCTGCCCCTGTGGGACTGGGGGCGGCACGACGCAGATGTGGTGGCGGCCCAGGCGCGCTATGACGACGCAGCGACCATTTACCTCGCGCGTGTCCGCAATGCCGTCAGGGAGGTGGAGCAGGCCCTGGTCAATTTGCAAAGTGCCGGTGCCCGCAACGACGATGCATTGATTGCAGCCCGGGGCTATCTCGCTGCCGTCCAGGCAGCCCAAGACCGCCAGCGCGCCGGCCTGGGCTCACTCATCGAGCTGGAAGACACCCGCCGCATTGCGCTGCAGGCCGAACAGGCGCTGTTGGGACTGCAGCTGGAGCGCGCCAACGCTTGGATCGCGCTCTACCGCGCGGCTGGTGGTGGCTGGCAACGACCAGTGGCAAGCGATGAAACTCCAGCCAACCTTTCAGCCCGGTAAAGCCATGACAAACCCCGAGTCCAAGCCCAAGCACCTTCGGCTCCATCACCGGCCGTCAGACGCTACAATTTTGATAGCTGGCGCCAGCCTTTTGGCGCTGGTTCTGGGCATTTTTTCCTTGCACAGCCGGGCCGCTGACGGCACACAGGGAGCACAGGCCCGACCGGCGCTAACCATCAGCACGACCCAGGCACGCTTGAACCAACTGCCCATCGTGCTGGCAGCCAATGGCAGCGTGGCGGCCTGGCAGGAGGCCAGCCTAGGCACGGAGTCCAACGGGCTGCGCCTGACCGAGGTGCTGGTCAACATCGGCGACACCGTGCGCGCCGGCCAGGTGCTGGCGCGCTTCGCACCCGAAGCGGTGCAGGCCGATGTGGCGCAAGCCCGTGCCGCCTTGGCCGAGGCGCAGGCCAATGCGAGCGACGCCCTGAACAACGCCGAGCGGGCACGCAGCATCCAGGCCAGCGGTGCCCTGAGCAACCAGCAGATTGCACAGTACAGCACCGCGGAACTCACCGCCAAAGCCCGCGTCGAAGCGGCGCGCGCCACCCTGACGGCCCAGGAAATCCGGCTCAAGCACACTGAGGTGCTGGCCCCAGACAGCGGCATCATCTCGGCGCGCAGCGCCACGGTAGGTGCGGTTTTGGGTGCCGGCACGGAGTTGTTCCGGCTGATCCGGCAGGGCCGGCTGGAATGGCGGGCCGAGCTGCCGGCGGACCAGCTGGTGCGGGTCAAGCCCGGTCTGGGCGTGTCCATTGCCGGCCCCACCGGCCTGCTGGCCAATGGCCGGGTGCGCATGGTGGCGCCCACGGTGGATCCGCAAACCCGCAATGGCATCGTCTATGTCGACCTCCCAACACCGGGCGCTGCCGCCGCTGGCCTGAGGGCTGGCATGTTCGCCAAGGGCGAGTTTGCGCTCGGCGGCTCCGGAGGGGTCACGGTGCCGACCCAGGCCCTGGTAGTGCGTGACGGCTTTGCCTATGTGTTCAAGCTCACCGCCGACAACCACGTCGTGCAAACCCGCGTGCTGACGGGCCGCCGCCTGGCCGACAGTGTGGAGGTCATCGGCGGTCTGCGCGCCGGGGAGACGGTTGCCGCCAGCGGCGCGGGGTTCCTGAGCGATGACGACCTGGTAAAGGTCGTCGCCCCGATTGCTCCCCAGAACGTCCCGGCGCAATGAGGGGCGCATGAATTTTTCTGCCTACTCCATCCGCAACCCGATCCCGGCGATCATGCTGTTCGCCCTGCTCACGTTGGCCGGCCTGCTGGCCTACCGCTCCAGCGCGGTACAGGACTTCCCCGACATCGAACTGCCCCTGATCACAGTCGATGCCACGCTTCCGGGCGCAGCGCCGGCCCAGCTCGAAACTTCGGTCGCGCGCAAGATCGAGAACAGCGTGGCCACCTTGCAGGGCGTGAAAAACATTTACACCCATGTGATGGACGGCTCGGTCAACGTCCAGGTCGAGTTCAACCTCGAGAAGAACCCCTCGGATGCAGTCAATGAGGTGCGCGACGCGGTGGCACGCATCCGCGCCGACCTGCCTGGCGAAATGCGCGAGCCGGCTGTCACCCGCAGCTCCACGGCCGGTCGGGTCGTTCAGACCTTTGTGGTCAGCTCGGAGCGGCTCGATGCGCAGGAACAATCCTGGTTTGTAGACAACGCGGTCTCCAAGCGTCTGCTGGCAGTACCGGGCGTCGGTGCCGTAAAGCGCATGGGCGGCGTCTCGCGTGAGGTGCAGGTCTTGCTCGATCCCAACCGCATGGCTGCTCTCAAGGTCTCGGCCATCAGCGTTTCGCAGCAACTGCGCCAGGCCCAGCAGGAAGTGCCGGGCGGGCGCGGCGATATAGGTGGTGCCGAGCAGTCGGTGCGCACGATTGCGACCGCCCGCACGGCAGCCGAACTGGGTGCCATGGAAATCCCGCTGCCCGATGGCAACAAGATCCGCCTCGACCAGGTGGCCAATGTGGTGGACACGGTGGCCGAGTCCCGCGCGGTGGCACTGCAAAACGGCAAGAAGGTCGTGGGTTTCGAGGTCTTCCGCACCCGGGGGGCCAGCGAAATCGAAGTCTCGCGTGGCGTACGCGCCGCCGCTGCGCAACTGCAGGGGGAGAACCCCCAGCTGAAGCTGGAGGAAGTGATCAACAACGCGGCACCAGTGGAGGAAAACTTCCGGGGGTCGATGGAGCTGCTTTATGAAGGTGCGGTACTGGCCGTGCTGGTGGTCTGGCTGTTCCTGCGCGATTGGCGCGCCACCCTGGTAGCGGCCGCAGCGCTGCCGCTGTCGGTGATCCCGGCTTTTCTGGGCATGAAGTTTTTTGGCTACACCCTCAACACCGTGACCCTGCTGTCGCTGGCGCTGGTGGTGGGCGTCCTGGTCGACGACGCCATCGTCGAGATCGAAAATATCGCCCGCCACCTTGCCATGGGCAAGACGCCCTACCAGGCCGCCATGGAAGCAGCGGACGAGATCGGGCTGGCCGTGATTGCCACCACCTTTGCCCTGGTGGCCGTGTTCCTGCCGACGGCCTTCATGGGCGGCATAGCGGGCCTGTTCTTCAAGCAGTTTGGCTGGACGGCCGTGCTGGCCATCCTCGCGTCACTCGTTGTCGCGCGCCTGCTCACGCCCATGATGGCGGCCTATTTGCTCAAGCCGGTGGTCCCCAGGCTGGAGACAGACGGTGCGCTCATGAAGGCCTACCTGACGGCGATGCGATGGTGCCTGCGCAACCGCTGGTGGACCGCACTCGGGTCCGCCCTCTTTTTTGCCGGCTCCATTGCCTTGGTGCCGCTGTTGCCGACGGGTTTTGTGCCGCCTGCCGATCGCGGCCAGACCCAGATCAATATCGAGCTGCCCCCCGGCAGCACCTTGGCGGAGACCTACGCCCTGGCCGAGCAGGCACGCCTGGCCGCAATGGCCGTGCCCCAGGTCAGGAGTGTGTTCAGTTCAATTGGCGGCGGCTCCAGCGGCGACGCCTTTGCCCCCGGCACGGCTCCCGAGGCGCGCCGCGCTGTCCTCACGGTGACGACCACCCATCGACGCGAGCGCTCCGAGTCCCTGCAGGTGCTCGAAGGACAGATACGCGACAGGCTTGCCCAATTGCCGGGAGGGCGCTTTCAGGTCGGCCCACCCGATACTGGCACCAAGATGCAACTCGTGCTCAAGAGTGACGACCCGGCCGCGCTGGTGGACGCTGCGCGCGATGCCGAGCGCGACCTTCGCGGGCTCAAGGGCATTGGCAATGTCAGCTCCAGTGCCAGCCTGGTGCGGCCCGAGATCATTGTGCGACCCGACTTTGCCCGCGCGGCAGATCTGGGCGTGACCGCCACCGCCATTGGCGACACGGTGCGGGTGGCCACATCGGGCGACTACGACCAGGCGCTGGCCAAGCTCAACCTGACTGAGCGACAGGTGCCGATCCGGGTCCAGTTGCCACTGGCCGTTCGCGCGGATCTGGATGCGCTGGGCCGGCTGACAGTGCCAGGCAAGGCCGGCCCGGTCATGCTGGCCAATGTGGCCAGCCTGCATGTGGATTCGGGGCCCGCGGAAATCGAGCGCCTCAACCGCAGCCGCAATGTGATCCTCACGGTGGAACTGGGTCAGCGCCAGCTTGGCGAGGTCAACAGCGAAGCGCGCGCCCTGCCCAGCCTGCAAAACCTGCCGCCCACGGTGCGCATCGCCGAGCTTGGTGACGCGCAGGAAATGCAGGCCCTGTTTGCCAGCTTTGGGGTAGCCATGACCATTGGCGTGCTCTGCATCTACGGCGTGCTGGTCCTGCTCTTCAAGGACTTCATGCAGCCGGCCACCATTCTTGCTGCGCTGCCGCTGTCGATTGGCGGCGCATTTGTCGGCCTGCTGCTTACGGGCAAGGCGCTGTCCATGCCCTCAATGATCGGGCTCATCATGCTAATGGGCATCGTGACGAAAAATTCGATCCTGCTGGTGGAGTACGCCATCGTCGCGCGGCGATCGGGCATGGACCGGTCCGATGCGCTGGTGGATGCCTGTCACAAGCGCAGCCGGCCCATCATCATGACCACGATCGCCATGGGCGCGGGAATGATGCCGCTGGCCCTGGGCTGGGGCGCGGACCAGAGCTTTCGCAGCCCCATGGCCGTAGCCGTCATCGGCGGGCTAATCACCTCGACCCTGCTAAGCCTGCTGGTGGTGCCAGCGGTCTACACCTTTGTCGACGATCTCGGCGACTGGCTGAGCCGCAGCATGCGCAGGCTGCGGCTGAGTGCGCAGGACGCGCCGCCGGCCACCGCGGCATCCGCCAGCCAGGGCTGACGTGCGCCGCCCGCCTGGTCCGGCAAGCTGGCTGGCGCTGTGCGCGGCGCTGGGGGCGGGCAGTGTGCTTGTCTGGATTCTGGGCCTGGGCCAGCTCCTTGCCTGGCGCGCCGGGCTTTGGCAAAGCCAGCCTTGGACGCTGTGGACTGCCAGCCTGGCCCACCTGAGCGGCGCACATCTCATCGCCAATCTGCTGGCGCTGGGTGGCCTGGCTCTGCTGGGCTTCAAACTGGGCGTGGGGCCGGGCGCCAGCCTGGCCTGGTTCCTGGCTTGGCCCTTGGGCACCCTGGCGCTGGCCGGCTGGCCGCAGGTCGGCGGCTATTCCGGGCTTTCGGGTGTGCTGCACGCGGGAGCCGGCGTCCTGTGCGCGTGGTGCGCTATGAATTCAGCAGCGAAACCCTGGGGTTGGGTGATCCTGGCAGGGCTGGTTGTCAAGCTTGCGGGGGAGCGCGCCTGGTTGCACCCCGAGGTCTTTTCGCCGGAATGGGGCTTCAACGTGGTGTTGGCAGCCCACCTGGATGGCGCGCTGTTCGGCACGGCCATAGGCCTGCTGTCAGGTGCCGTTGCCCGTGCTGCGAATTTTCTGGACGAGGGCCGAGGTGGAATAGCCGTCGACAAATGAAATCGCCAGCGCCTCGCCACCCCAGGACTCGACGAGCGCCGCTTCCGGGAGTTTGCGCATGTCATAGTCGCCGCCCTTGACGAGGATGTCTGGCCGCAACTCGCCAATGATCTCCAGCGGTGTGTCTTCATCAAACCAGGTCACCAGGCTCACCGACTCCAGCGCAGCCATCAGGGCCGCGCGGTCCTGCTCGTTGTTGAGCGGACGGTCCGGCCCCTTGCCCAGACGCCGGGCCGAGGCGTCGGTGTTGAGCGCCACGACCAGCGATGCGCCGAGACTACGCGCCTGGGCGAGGTAACTGGCGTGGCCCCGATGCAGCACGTCAAACACCCCATTGGTGAAGACCAAAGGGCGGGGCAGCAGGGCTACGCGCTGGTGCGCTTCGCTGCGGCTGGCGATTTTTCGAAAAAAGTCCGGCGCGGCCAGGTTCACTGGGCGGGGGCGGCGCGCCCGGCGGCCGCTGTGGCCACCAGGGACGCGGCAACCTCCTTGCGGTAGCGGTTGAGCTCCTGGACGGTGCCAAAGCTGCGCTCCATGAGCAGGCTCAGGTTGTGCAGGATGCGCTCGACCACCTTGGTTTCCCAGACGGCGTCAAACTTGATCTGGGTGTCCAGCCAGTGTTCGAGCCACTCGGGGTTGGGCAGGCGGCTCTGGATGGTGTCGCGCGGGAACAGGGCCTTGTTGACGTGCAGGTTGGTCGGGTGCAGGGCCTGGGCCGTGCGCCGGGCGCTGGCCATGAGCACGCCCACTTTCGTGAAGGCGGCCTTGGCCTCGTTGCCGAAGTTGGCAATCGCCCGCTTCATGTAGCGCAGGTAGGCGCCACCATGGCGGGCTTCGTCCTGGCTGAGCGTGCTGTAGATGTGCTTGATCACGGGCTCGGTATGCCATTCGCTGGCGCGGCGGTACCAGTGGTTGAGGCGGATTTCACCGCAAAAATGCAGCATCAGCGTCTCCAGCGCTGGCGCGGGTTCGAATTCGAAGCGCACCTCATGGAGTTCTTTTTCGGTGGGCACCAGTTCCGGACGGAAACGGCGCAGGTATTCCATGAGCACCAGGGAATGCTTTTGCTCCTCGAAAAACCAGATCGACATGAAAGCTGAGAAGTCGCTGTCATCCTTGTTGTCGCGCAGGAACATCTCGGTGGCAGGCAAGGCGCTCCACTCGGTGATAGCGTTCATCTTGATGGTCTGGGCCTGTTCGTCGGACAGCTTGCTCGGGTCGAAGGAATCCCACGGGATGTCCTTGTCCATATCCCAGCGAACGGATTCGAGCTGTTTGAAGAGTTCAGGATAGAGCATGTGAGCTTTCTGTAACGACTGCGATTTTATGCGCCTTGTGTGAAACTAGTCTGACAGGCTGTTACGGCGCCTTGTCCAAAGCATTCCTTATGGGATTTGCCAAGACAAGACTATTCGGTCACAATTAATACCGAACAGTATAAATCGGACCTTTACCCATGTTGCGCCCTGCGCCAGCCCGTCCAGTTACAGTTTCTTACGGCACCGGTTCTGACTATGCCGGGAACTGCGCGCAAGCGTCGCACCTCCAAGCAGACAACGGGCCTGCAGGGCCAGATCGGTTTTTGCTGCGGAGTCTTCCAGCGCCAGGTGCGCAGGTTGCAATCCCGGGGCGGTTCTCCTCCTCCCTCCCTCCCTTGTTCGTTTCGGGGCACTTCGCAGCGTTTTTGTATTCCCGCAAAGGCCAGGTCCATGCGTGAAGGAGCAGTCGGCAGGCCCTTGCGCGTGGCGGTGGTGGGCTCCGGCATATCCGGGCTTTCGGTTGCACATGCCCTGACCGGCCAGGCGGAGGTCACACTCTTTGAGGCTGCGGACTATTTCGGCGGCCACGCCCATACTGTCGATGTCACGCTGGATGGCATCACCCACGGCGTCGATACGGGTTTCCTGGTCTACAACGAGCGCACCTACCCCAACCTCATCGCCTTGTTTGAACAGCTGGGCGTGGCGGTCGCCAAGTCGGACATGTCGTTTTCCGTGCAGGCTCCGGGGGCCTTGGATGGCGAGAACCTGGAGTGGAGCGGCTCCTCGCTTTCGACCGTGTTCGCCCAGCGCCGAAACCTGCTGAACTGGCGCTTTCTTTCCATGCTGCGCGATCTGTTGCGCTTCAACGCCCTGTGCACACGGATTGCACAAGCGGGTAACGAGGCCCAACTGACCCAGCCCTTGGGCGACTTCCTCGACCAGCACCGCTTCGGCACCGCGTTTCGCGAGTGGTACTTCCTGCCCATGATCGGCTGCATCTGGAGTTGCCCGACCGACCAGATGTTGCATTTCCCGATTGCGACGATGATCCGCTTCTGCCACAACCACGGCCTATTGCAGGTGGCCAACCGACCACAATGGTGGACCGTGGAAGGCGGCTCACGCAACTATGTCGACAAAATCGTCGCCGGCCTTGGCGACGCGCGCCGGTCGACACAGGTTCAGCTGATCCAGCGGGTCCATGACGACAACGGCCCCGGCGTCAGGGTGGTGACGCCCGGACATGCCGAGCGCTTTGACCACGTCGTGCTTGCCACCCACGCGCCGCAGGCGCTGGCCTTGCTGCACGACGCCAGCCCGCAGGAGCGCAGCGTGCTGGGCCCCTTGCGCACCCAGCCCAATCGCGCGGTGCTTCATACCGACACCGGCGTCCTGCCGTCCCGCCGCGCCGCCTGGGCCGCTTGGAACTATGAGCGCTCAGCTGCCCAAGACCCGCGGGTTTGCCTTCACTATTTGCTCAACCGGCTCCAGCCGCTACCATTCCGCCAGCAAATCGTCGTGTCGCTGAATCCATTGGGCGAGATCGGGCGTAAGCATGTCATGGCTGAGTTTGATTACGCCCACCCGGTTTTCGATTTGGCTGCCTTGCAGGCGCAGCAGGCACTGCCCCGCCTGCAAGGCCAGGGCAACACCTGGTTCTGCGGGGCCTGGACGGGCTATGGTTTTCACGAAGACGGGCTCAAATCGGGCTTGCAGGTCGCACGCGCCTTGTTGCTGGCCTGCGAAGCGGCGCGGCAGGCAACAGCATGAGCAAAACCCAAGCCCGTCTCGGCTTTGGCATGGTCCGCCATGCGCGGCTCAAGCCCCAACGCAATACCTTCGTCTATGCCGGGTATTTTTTGCTGCTGCCCATGCGCAGCATGGCTGCCAATCTGCCTGGTGCAGGCGCTGCGCTGGCCATCAACCGGCGCGCGCCGATCAGCTTCCATGATGTGGACCATGGCGACGGTCGCTCGCGCGCCGAAGGCGGTGCACTGGGCTGGCTGGACGGCCTGCTCGCCACGCACGGCATAACCGACGCGCAGGGTGAGGTCTGGCTGCATTGCTACCCGCGCGTGCTGGGTTACACCTTCAAACCTGTGAGCTTCTGGTATTGCCACCGGGTGGACGAGTCCCTTGCCGCCATCGTGGTCGAGGTGAACAACACCTTCGGCGAGCGCCACTGCTATCTGCTGCCCCAGCCGCGCTGGGGCCAGGAATTGCATGCCAGCAAAGCGTTCCACGTTTCACCCTTTTGCCAAGTGGAAGGGCAATACCGCTTCCGCTTCATGACCACGCCAGACCGGGCGCGCACCGTGGTGCGCATCGACTATGACGACGCCTTGGGACCGCTGCTCCAAACCAGTGTGAGCGGCGAGCTCGTCCCGGCCGACGCCCAGGCCCTGCGCCGCGCATTCTGGCGCTACCCCGCCATGACCTGGGGCGTGATTGCACGCATCCATTGGCAGGCGCTCAAGCTGGCCGCCCGCCGCCTGCGCTTTTTCAGCAAACCTCCACGCCCTACGGAATTTGTGACGCGATGACCCAGACACTCCCCTCCTCCCAGACAGCAGCGCGCCATGCCTCTGCGTCCACCCGGCAACTTCCAGCCGACGCGCCCGCCGCCGCGCGTACCGCGCTGCTGCTGATGGAAAAACTGGCCCAAGGCCAACTCACCATCACCCTGCCGGACGGCTCCCAGCGCCACTTCGGTGACGCACGAGCCGCCGGCCAGCACCCGCATGCCTTCATCCGTCTGCACAACTGGAATGTCTGCGGCGCGGCATTGAAGTCCGGCGACATTGGCTTTGCCGAGAGCTTCATCGCTGGCGACTGGAGCACACCCAACCTGACCGACCTGCTCAAGGTTTTTATCAGCAACCGCCGCGAGGTCGAAGACGTCATCTATGGCCGCTGGTTGGGTCGCCTCGCCTACCGCATCCGGCACCTGCTCAACCGCAACACGCGGGCCAACAGCGAGAAAAACATCCACGCGCACTACGACCTGGGCAATGCCTTCTACGGCCTCTGGCTGGACGGCACGATGAACTATTCGTCGGCCCTGTTTGAAGGCGACATGTCGAAAGACCTGGAGCAGGCCCAGCACGCCAAGGTGCGCCGAGCCCTGCGCCTTGTGGGTGCCAAGCCTGGAGACCGCATCCTGGAGATCGGCTGCGGCTGGGGTGCCCTGGCAGAGAAAGCGGCGCTGGAGTTCGGTGCCCGCGTGACGGGCGTCACGCTCAGCCACGAACAGCTGGCGTTTGCCCAGGCCCGTATGGCGAGCGTGGGGGCCAGCAACCTTCGCCTGCAGGACTACCGCGAGATACATGACGGCCCCTACGATGCCGTCTGCTCGATTGAAATGGTGGAGGCCGTGGGCCGTGAATACTGGCCGGTTTATTTCGAGACGGTGGCGCGCATGCTCAAGTCCGGTGGGCGCGCGTGCATACAGAGCATCGTGATCGACGACAGCCTGTTTGAGCGCTATATCGGTTCGACCGATTTCATCCAGCAATACATCTTCCCCGGTGGCTGCCTGCCCTGCCCGCGCGAGTTCCGCAAGGCGGCCCAAGCTGCCGGCCTGCAGGTGGTGGACGAGCTGGCGTTTGGCCAGGACTATGCCGAAACCTGCCGCCGCTGGCGCGAGAAGTTTCTGGCCGAGCGCGGCCGGGTGCTGGAGCTGGGATTTGATGAACGCTTCCTGCACATCTGGGAGTTCTATCTGGCTTACTGCGAGGCCGCTTTTGCCATGACCAACATCGACGTGGTGCAGTACACCCTGCACAAGCCCTGAGCACGCGATCGATGCGATCAGCTACCAAATCAATAGCGGTCAGTGGCCTGGTGGCGTTAGCCGCGACGGCTATTGTCCCAAACGCGGGGCCGTGGGCTGCCCACGCCCAGCCGGCACTGCCCGTGCACCTGGCGCAGAGCATTCCCGAGGCCCGCCTGCTGGGTACAGCGCGGCTCACAGTTCTTGGCCTCCCGATCTACGACGCCAGGCTCTGGGCGTCCCCTGGCTTCAAACCGGCGGATTTTGCGCAAAGCCCGCTGGCCCTGGAACTGCGCTACCTGCGCGATTTCGAAGGCAAAGCCATCGCCGAGCGCTCCATCAAGGAAATGCGCGGGCTGGCCAGCTTCTCCCAGGAGCAGGCCACAACTTGGCTGGCCGCACTGCAGGCGGCCATTCCCGATGTCCGCAAAGGTGACCGCATCCTGGGCTTGTATGACCCGCAAGGCAGCGTGCGCCTGTTCTACAACGGGCAGCCCAGTGGCGAACTGCGCGATCCCGATTTGGCGCGCAACTTCATGGGCATCTGGCTCTCGCCCAAGACTTCGGAGCCCGCCACGCGCCTGCGCCTGCTGGGCGAGGCTGCGCCATGACGACACTGAGCGCGGCCCAGGGCTTGCGCTACGGGCTGCTGGGCCTGCCGCTGGCCTTTGTGGCCCTGCCGCTTTATGTGATCCTGCCCAACCATTACGCGCTCGCTTTTGGCGTGCCTCTGGCAAGCCTGGGTGCCGTGTTACTGGGCGCGCGCCTGTTTGACGCGGCCATCGACCCGCTGCTGGGCCGTTGGATTGACCGCCTGTTCGACAACGCGGGCCATGTGCTGCGCCTGGGCGCCGCCGCCTCTGCGCTGCTGGCGCTGGGTTTTGCCCTGCTGTTTTTCCCGCCGGTGCGCGGCGATGCCCTGCTGCTGTGGGCGCTGGTGTTGTTGGTGATCACCTATGCCGCTTTCAGCGCAATCAGTGTTGCGCACCAGAGCTGGGGCGCGCGCCTGGGCGGCGACGAGGCCCAGCGCAGCCGCATCGTGGCCTGGCGCGAGGGACTTGGGCTGGTGGGCGTGCTGCTGGCAGCCGTGCTGCCCCTGGTGGCCGGCCTGGCGGTCGGCACCTGTGTTTTCGCGCTGACCCTGGCCCTGGGTTGCTGGGCCTGGGCCGGCGCGCCCCGGCCCGCTGCGGGCACCGGGGCAGCGCTTGCTACCACTCCCCCAAGCCTGCTGCTGCCGTTCCATCGGCGGGATTTCAGACGCTTGCTGCTGGTATTCATGTTCAACGGCATCGCCAGCGCGGTGCCGGCCACACTGGTGCTGTTTTTCGTGCAGGACATGTTGCAGGCCCCCAAACAGACCGAAGCCGCCTTTCTGGGTGCCTACTTTGCCGCAGGGGCGCTCTCCATCCCGCTGTGGCTGCGGGCCGTGCGGCGCTGGGGCCTGGCCTGGATCTGGCTGACCGGGATGGTGCTGGCAGTCGCCGTGTTCGGCTGGGCCTCGCAACTGGGCGCGGGGGATGCCTGGGCCTTTGGGCTGGTTTCGGCGCTGTCGGGCGTCGCCCTGGGGGCCGACCTGATCGTGCCCGGGGCACTGCTGACGGGCGTGATCCAGCGAGCCGGCGATGCCGGCAATCACGAAGGAGCCTATTTTGGCTGGTGGAACTTTGCCACCAAGCTCAATCTGGCGCTGGCGGCCGGCCTGTCTCTGCCCCTGCTGCAAGCCTTCGGCTATGCGCCCGGCGCGCGCGACCCGGCCGCGCTGCGGGCCCTCGTGGTGGCCTACTGCGTGCTGCCGTGCGCTCTTAAATTAATAGCAGGTTACGCCCTACTTTCTTGGACCCTCAAAGGAAAACCATCATGATCCACACCCCGACATTGGGCCGCCGGGCGGCCATGGCCTCTGCCGCCCTGGCATTGGCTGGCGGCCTGGCGGGCTGCGCAGCTGCACCGCAGGTCGAAGACTACACAGCCGAAAAGCCGCAACTGGATCTGCGCGAATATTTCAATGGCACGCTCGACGCCTACGGCATATTCACCGACCGCGCAGGCAAGGTCGCCAAGCGCTTCACCGTGGTCATGGTCTGCACATGGCAGGGCGATGAGGGCGTCCTCGACGAGTCCTTCAGCTACTCCGACGGCACCCGCCAGAAGCGCATCTGGCGCATCCACAAGCTCGCAAATGGCGCCTACATCGGGCGCGCGGACGACGTGGTCGGGGAAGCCCAGGGCCTGGCGCGCGGCAATGCGCTGCGCTGGGCCTACACCCTGCGCCTGCCGGTCAATGGCACCGAATACGAAGTGCAGTTTGATGACTGGATGTACCTCATGACCGATCGCATCATGCTCAACAAGGCCACCATGAGCAAGTTTGGCATTCGCCTGGGCGAAGTCACGCTCTCCTTCACCAAAAGACCATGAAACCACCCCAAAGTCTATGCCGGTGCGCCGTGCATAGCTATTGTTTCGATAGCGGATTGCCATGCCCCTGAATGCCCCCATCACCGACTGGAGCGGCAAGCGGGTCTGGCTGGTGGGCGCCTCCACCGGCATCGGCCAGGCCACGGCGATCGCCTTGCAGCAGCGCGGTGCCACAGTCGCCGTGTCGGCACGCAATGCCCAAGCCCTGGCTGAACTGGCCGCCGCCCACCCGGGCATCCTGGCGCTGCCGCTGGACGTGACGCATGTGCAGGCCGTGCACGCGGCAGCCCAGCGGTTGTTCGGCTGCGGACCATTGGACCTAGTGATGTATTGCGCCGGCTACTACAAGGACCAGCGCGCCACCGCCTTCGACCTGGCCGAAATGCTGCGCCACCAGGAGGTCAATTATGTGGGCGCGCTGAATGTGCTCGATGCCACGCTGAACCCCTTGCTGGCCCAAGGTCCCGGGCGCAGCCATATCAGCCTGGTGTCGAGCGTGGCCGGTTTCCGCGGGCTGCCACAATCCTTGGCTTACGGGCCCACCAAGGCCGCACTTATCAACCTGGCCGAGACGCTCTATATTGACCTGCACGACCGCGGCATGGGCGTGAGTGTCATCAATCCGGGCTTTGTCGAGACCCCGCTCACCGCCCAAAACCGGTTTGCCATGCCTGCGCTCATCACGCCGGCACAGGCCGCCATCGAAATACTGGCCGGTTGGGGCCGGGGCGAATTCGAAATCCATTTTCCCAAGCGCTTCACACGCTGGATGCACCTGCTGCGCCTGCTGCCCTACGGGTTGTATTTCAGAGCCACGCGAAAATTCACCGGTCTATGAACGAATCTGCCACCGACCTCGCCGCTGCCGTGGAGCGCATCTCCCGCTTTTTCGAGCAGCTCACGCCCGCCTCGCTCGATCGGTTGGAAACTTTTTACACACCGGATACCAGCTTCAAGGACCCCTTCAACGAGGTGCGCGGCCTGGCCGAGGTGCGGCGGATTTTTGCACACATGTATGTTGCGCTGGATGCGCCACGCTTTGTCGTGACCGGGCGCGTGGTGCAGGGGAACCAGTGCTTTCTGCTCTGGGATTTCGTTTTCCGCTTCAGGCGCTTTGACACACAGACGTTGCAAACCGTGCGGGGTTGCTCACACCTGGTGCTGGCAGCCGACGGACGCATCGCCAGCCACCGCGATTACTGGGACGCCGCCGAAGAGCTGTATGAAAAGCTGCCCTTGGTGGGCAACCTGATGCGCTGGCTCAAGCAACGCGCCAACAGCTGAAAGGCGGGCTTCAGGCGGGCAGGGTATCGATGAAGCTCTGGCGCTGCATGAGCTTATCCTGAAGCTTGGCCAGGTTGGCGTGTTCCGATCGCCAGTCAATATGGGCAAAGCGGAAATCCAGGTAGCCCAGCGCGCAGCCGACGGCGATATCGGCCAAGCTCAGGTGAATGCCCGAGCAAAAGGGCTTTTCACCCAGGCCCCTGGACATGGCCTGCAGGCTGGCGTGCACCTTGGCGATCTGGCGGTCGATCCAGGCCTGGCTACGCTGGGCCTTGCTGCGACCATCCCAGGTGGCTTCGAGACGGGCGAGGATGGAGGCATCGAGCAGGCCATCGGCCAGCGCCTCCCAGGTCTTGACTTCGGCACGCTCACGGCCCACGGTCGGGATGAGCTTGCCCACCGGGGACAGCGTATCGAGGTATTCAACGATGACGCGCGAGTCAAACAGGGCCTCGGCACCCTCCATGACAAGGCAGGGCACCTTGCCCAGGGGGTTGGAACGGGTGATATTGGTATCAGCTGCCCAGACATTTTCCTGCTCGAACTGGTAGTCCAGCTTCTTCTCTGCCATGACGACGCGCACTTTGCGTACGTAGGGGCTGGTAATGGCTCCGATCAATTTCATTTCTGGTTTGTCCCTTGCTGATGCTTCATTCTATCGACAACGCTTCAAGTCCACTGTCAGCCGACGTGCCCGCAAAGCTTTACAGGTGCGGCCATACAATTGCGCCATGACTTTTTCCACTATTTCGGCGCTTTCCCCGCTGGATGGCCGTTACGCGGCCAAGCTGGCGACGCTGCGGCCCCTGATGAGCGAACAGGGCTACATGCACCGCCGGGTGCAGGTCGAAGTGGCCTGGTTCATTGCACTGAGTGACGCCGGTTTTGCTGAGTTCAAGCCGCTCACCTCGGGTGCACGCACTTACTTGCTGGGCCTGGTCAAGAATTTTTCCGAAGCCGACGCACTGGCCATCAAGGAAATCGAAAAAACGACCAACCACGATGTCAAGGCGGTGGAGTACTGGATCAAGTCCCGATTCGAGGCTCGGCCCGAACTGCAAAAGGTCAGCGAATTTGTGCATTTTGCCTGCACCAGCGAAGACATCAACAACACCAGCCACGCCCTGCAGATCAAGGCCGCGCGCGAGCAGGCCCTGCTGCCGGCGCTCGACGCCATCCTGACCAAGCTGCGCGCCATGGCCCAGGCGTATGCCGAGGTGCCCATGCTCAGCCGCACCCATGGCCAGACGGCCAGCCCCACCACCGTCGGCAAGGAAGTCGCCAACGTGCTGGTGCGCCTGACGACGGCACGCGCGCGCATCGCTTCCATCGGGCTGCTGGGCAAGATGAACGGAGCTGTGGGCAACTACAACGCCCACCTCGCCGCCTGGCCCGATTTTGACTGGGAAGCATTTGCCCGCAAGGTGATAGAAACCCCCGAACCGCTGGGCCTGGGTCTGGACTTCCAGCCCTACAGCATCCAGATCGAGCCGCACGACTACATGGCCGAATTGTTTGATGCCGTGGCCCGCGCCAACACCATTTTGGTGGACTGGTCGCGCGACGTCTGGGGCTATGTCAGCCTCGGTTACTTCAAGCAGCGGCTCAAGGCCGGCGAAATCGGCTCCTCGACCATGCCGCACAAGGTCAATCCGATCGATTTTGAAAATGCCGAAGGCAATCTCGGGCTGGCCAATGCCCTGCTGCGCCACCTCAGCGAAAAGCTGCCCATCAGCCGCTGGCAGCGCGACCTGACGGATTCCACCGTGTTGCGCAATATGGGCGTGGCCTTTGGCTACAGCCTGCTGGCCTGGCAGTCCCTGCTGGTGGGGCTGAACAAGCTCGAAATCAACCACGACACCCTGGCTGGCGATCTGGACGCTTCCTGGGAAGTGCTGGCCGAACCCATCCAGACCGTCATGCGCCGCTATGGCGTGAGCGGCGCCTACGAAAAGCTCAAGGAAGTCACGCGCGGCAAGTCCGTGCGCGCCGAAGATTTGCATGGCCTGATCCGCTCGCTTGACATCCCCGACGCGGAGAAACAACGCCTGCTGGCCATGACGCCTGCCAGTTACGTTGGGCAAGCAGCGGCGTTGGCCCGGCGCGCCTGACATGGCGATCAAATCGACCATTTTCAAAGCCAATCTGCAGATCGCCGACATCGACCACGGTTATTACGCAGACCACCAGTTCACCCTGGCAAGGCATCCGAGCGAGACCGACGAACGCATGATGATCCGCCTGGCGGCGCTGGCACTCAATGCCCACACCGTCGACAGCATTTGTCACGGCGACGCGACGCTGGACTTTGGTGCCGGCCTGTCCAATGTGGAGGAGCCCGATGTGTGGCTCAAGGATTTCACCGGCCAGGTCAAGCTCTGGATTGAAGTGGGTCAGCCGGAAGACAAACCCCTGATCAAGGCCTGCGGCAAGGCCGACCAGGTGCTGCTCTATTGCTTTCACCATGCTGCCGAAGTCTGGTGGAAGGGCATGGAGAGCAAGCTCTCCCGCCCGCAGAACCTGCAGGTCTGGCGCGTACCCACCGAGGCCTCGCGCGAATTGGCCCTGCTGGCCGAGCGCAGCATGCAACTGTCGGCCACCGTGCAGGAGGGTCAGCTCACCCTGGGCAATGCCATCCGCAGCGTGAATGTGGAGTGCGTGCGCTGGAAATGAGGGCCTAGATGGGCATCGGCCGCCCGCAGCTCCAGCATTGCTCGAAACCGCCTTCGACCATTTCGCCGCAAGCGCAGAGCCAGTGGCGTTGGGGCAGGTGGCGGATATCGTGCAGCACCTGCTGCGCCAGAACCTTCTGTCCGTCATCATGCAGCCAGACCTCGGGCAGGCACTGGTCGGGCGGCAATTCGCCTGCCACCGAGCCCAGAAAATAGCGCTGGGTTGAAGCCTCCACTCCGGCCTGGCGCAACATGTCGACCCACAGTGCGGCGATCGCAATATTGGGAGCCTGGGTCAGTCGCTGCATGCCCACAGCATACAGGTCTCAGCCAGCGGCGGCATCCCCCATGGCGCGTTCCGCATAGCGGTTGAAGCGCCAGGCGGTGCCCTCCTGGCTGATGCGCCGCCAGGTGTTGCGCTTGGCAGCGGGGCTCATATCCGTCCAGAGCTGGACTTCACGGAAGCTGCGGCCGCAGCCCTTGCACAGGGCGTCGCCCTGGCTGGTTGAGCAAATGGCGATGCAGGGCGTGTCCGGGGTGGTGCGGTACCAGGTCAGCCAGGCCTCCAGGGCCTTGGCCGGAAAGCTTTTTTCGTCTGCTTCATCCTCGTGGTAGTAAATCATCAACGCATAGACCTCGGCCAGCGCGCGCAACTCGGGGCACAGGGTCACGCCGTCTGGCGAGGGCGCGCGGGCGCGCCAGAAATTGATGGCCGACTCAATATCGGTGATGTGGATGGCGGGCATGGCGGGAGGATGTGGGAGCGCGATGATAGCGCCCGGCGGCAGGGTGGCGCGCGGCCGATGTCCCCTCGGCTTGCGGGAGATTTGAGCCGGTGGTGTAATCGGAATTGAAGGGGAGTAGCTCCCTTGGCTGGCGCAAAGCCAGCCTGCAGACAGATCGTCAACACGAAACCGCTGGGAAACCGGCCGGATTCCGGTGTGTCTGAAGCAGCCAATGCCGGCCGCTTTGAGCAAGACCTTCGCAAGCAACGCGGTTGCTGTGCGAAGCCTGTGCTCCCCCGGCCCTGAAACGGCTGGTCGCCAGTTTTGTGCAGCTTCCGCTCTGACGTCAAAATCCCGAAAGTCTGCAATGGAACTGTTTAGCACCCCCTGGTGGTCCGCCCTGGCGGCCATCATCCTGATTGACCTCGTCCTCGCGGGGGACAACGCGATCGTGATCGCCTTGGCCGCCCGCAAACTTCCGCCCGCGCTCCAGCGCAAGGCCGTTGTCTGGGGCACCATCGGTGCCATTGCAGTGCGCAGCCTCATGACCCTGGGCGTGGTCTGGTTGCTCAAAATTCCTGGTCTCATGCTCGCCGGAGGCATGGGCCTGCTTTGGATCGCCTGCAAGTTGCTTGCCGATCAGGACAAGCAGGGCCACGAACACCCGGGCGCAACGAGCTTTTGGGGCGCCATGAAAACCATTGTGATTGCCGACGCCCTGATGGGCGTGGACAACGTGCTAGGCGTGGCCGGCGCAGCCCACGGTGCCATGAGTCTGGTCCTGATCGGCCTGCTTGTGAGTGTCCCTATTGTGGTTTTGGGCAGCTCGGTGGTGCTGCGGCTGGTGGAGCGGTTTCCGGTGATCATCGACGCTGGAGCCGCTGTGCTGGCATTTACAGCAGCCAAAATGCTTGTTGGCGAACCTTTGCTGGCTGCGTTCTTCGAGGGGCCGGGAACCCTGCCAACGGCAGCGCGCTGGGCAGTTTGCGCTTTGGCCGTGGCAGGCGTGCTGGCCTTTGGCCGCTGGCAGGGCCGCCAGCGCACTCCGGCCCCCTGACAAGGCAGCGGTGCTATGCTTGCCCCCCATGAAACTCCTCCTGAAATGGCTCCTGGGCGCCTGTGCCCTGCTGGCGGTTGCTCACCTGTACAGTGGCGTGGAAGTCAGGAGCTTCAATGACGCCCTGATTGCTGCACTGGTCATCGGCTTGTTCAATACCGTGTTGCGGCCCGTCCTAATCGTGCTGACCTTGCCGGTGACGGTCGTCACGATCGGCTTGTTTCTCTTCGTCATCAACGCCCTGATGTTCTGGGCTGCCTCGGGGCTGCTCAGCGGCTTTGTCGTCAAGGGCTTCGGCGCGGCACTGCTGGGCTCCCTGCTCTATTCAGCGCTGGGTATCGTGATCGACTCAGCGCTCGAGCGTTTGTTCACGAAGAAGTAGCGTGACCTGGCGGGTCCGTGTGTCGAGGATGGATGCTTCGATGTTGTCGCCGGGCCCGGAAGCCGCCTGGCTGCGGCTGATTGCCTGCGCTGCCTTGAACCGGTCCAGCGCGCCGCCGTAATCGAGTTCGGCAACCCGGCTCTCTGCCTCGGCCCGGATGGCCCGCGCGGGAAGACCTTGCCGGCCATAAATGCCAGCAAGCAACTGCCATGCAAACGCGTCTTGCGGGTGCTGGGCCACCTCAAGTTCCAGGGAACCCGCGGCCTGCGCCAGACTGGCGGGGTCACCCAGCTGGGTGCGCGCCTGCACACCCAGCAGCATAGCCGCGCGGGACGCCGTGGGGCCGTCCAGGGGCGTCAGCAAGGCCAGCGTGCGCGCTGGGTCGCCCATGGCCAGCGCGACTTCAGCCGCCAGCAAGGTGCTGGCCCGCGCAGCTTGCGGGTCCTGGGCGGTCAATGCTGCCAGTTCGGCCAGCATGCGCGGGAGGTCTGTGTTGTCCTTGAGGCGCAGCTTGGCCATGATGGCCCCGTACAGGACGCCGGCACGCCGCTCCATCGGCTGCGCCTGAAGCCGCAGGGCAGAATCTGCCGAAGTGGCCTCGGACACCATGGCGCGCAGGGCATCGACGCCCGGGTCGGCGAGCACCCTGGCCCGGGCACCCATCATCAGCGGCTCAGCACTGGCGGGCACCGGCGGAGCAATCCGCTCCAGGGGCTCGCTCAGGCGCAACTGCGCGTCGGCGATGCGCTCGGTAGTCAACGGGTGGGTGCGCAAGTAGGGAAAGGAGCCGTTGTCGTTGATTCGGTTGGCCCGGTCAAGCTTGTCAAACATGGTGACAAAGGCGTGGCCGTCAAATCCCGCACCTGTCATCACCGAAAAGCCGATCCGATCGGCTTCGCGCTCCATGTCGCGCGAAAAGTTGAGCTGGTTCTGCTGTGCCACAGCCATGCTGCCTGCGACGGTGGCGTTGGCCGCATCGGGGCTCTTGCTTGCAGCCAGCAGGCCCAGCAAGATGGCAGCGAGCATGAGCGGCGTCTGCCGGGCCTGCTTGCTGACGGCCCGCGCGATGTGGCGCTGCGTGATGTGGCTCATTTCGTGGCCCAGGACGGAAGCGAGCTCATCGCGTGAAACGACAAGGGAAATCAATCCGAGGTTCACACCCATGTAGCCGCCCGGCAGAGCAAAGGCATTGACCGTACGGTCGCGAATCAGGAGGGGGGCCCAGGCGAAGGTGGCGTCCATCTCGGGGCTGAGTTCACCGCGTGCACGCGATGCCGCGAGAAGGGGCTGCCAGATGCTTTGGAGGTAGTCACCCAGGACCGGGTCGTCAAGGTAATCGGGGTCGCGATAGATTTCGCGCGCAATGCTCTGGCCCAGCCGCTTCTCGGCTGCCAGGGACAGGTCCTCCCCATCGCCCAGGTTGGGCAGGCCCGCGCTGCGGATCTGGCTGGCAACCGGCAATCCGCTGAATGCATTTGCTATGCAAATTAGAGCGACCACCGACCATTTTGCGCAGGCTCTCAGCGGGTTATTCATGGGGTGGTCGGTCGCTTTGAGATGTTCGCTCAGAATGAATCAAGGGGCAGGTAGCCGACCGGCTTCGCCGTCTTTTGCTCGACCAGAACTGTCCAGAAAGTCTTGCGGCCGGCCAGCGGCAGCCAGACCAGCTCTTCCGGCTTTCGACCCGAGGCTACGACGGCCTCATCAATTAGCGCTTTGTTTGCGGCGAACCGTTTGTACAAGTCCGGGAGCGGCTTGGCTTTCGTGAGCAAGTCGAACATCGCCGCTTCATAGGGCTGCCACAACGCGGGTTGGGCCGAGAGCTGACTGCCGGCCACAGCCGACAGGGTTGCCTTGAGCTGCTCGTCGCCGCTGGAAAAAGCGCGAAGGGACAGAGGCGTCGGCCCTGTGACAGGCAGTGCGCGTAGCGCCCCCGGCGCCTTGGCCAGATCGGCCGGGTCGATATCGGCCGCATGGACCACCCGGAACATGGTGTATTCGAAGACCAGGTGGACGGGGCGGGCAATGAATACCGTCCAGAGGCCGTAGGACAATCCAGTTAGTTGCAACAAGGCAATTACGGCAAAATCAAAGCGCATCTTTTTGAGCCCCTTGCGCATGTCGAAAACGGCAAAAGTCAGCAGCGGCCCCAGGATCACGTCGACCGTGACCACGATAAAGAACAGCTCGCGGCCGCTCGATATCTCTCGATAGGGCCAAGGGTACCAGAGCCAGAAAACCAGCAGCGCAGAAAGCGCAGCAATCACCGCACTGATACCAAAATGAATGCCCGCTGCGCGCAGGCGATCCTTCAGTTTGTACATGGCTTTATGATGCCTCGCATGGGTAAAGGTTTTGTAACGGGTTTATCTGAATGAGCAACAACGGGTTGACGCACTTCGACGCACAAGGCCAGGCGCATATGGTGGACGTCGCTGGAAAATCAAGCACGCACCGCGTGGCGATTGCGCAAGGTCGCATTGTGATGCAGGCCGCAACCCTCGCCATCATTTTGTCCGGAACGGCAAAAAAGGGCGATGTTCTGGGAATTGCGCGCGTGGCAGGCATCCAGGCGGCCAAAAAAGCCAGCGACCTGGTGCCGCTTTGCCACCCGCTGGCCCTGACCCGGGTTGCTATTGAATTTGTAGCTGATCAAGCCGGTTCGGCGCTGGCTTGCGTCGCAAGAGTCGAAACCGTTGGGCCCACGGGCGTTGAGATTGAGGCGCTGGCCGCGGTCCAGATTGCCCTGCTGACCGTCTACGACATGTGCAAGGCGGTGGATCGGGGAATGGTGATGGCGGATATTCGCCTGGTTGAAAAGCATGGAGGCAAATCCGGCAGCTTTGTGGCTGGAGCAGATACCGACCAGGCTAGCGTGTAGGTGGCGCTTGCGGCGCGCGTTGCGCCTGCCACTGTGCGTAGTCCCGTGGGAAAGCCTCTTTGTAGCGGCGCGCCTCGGCCAGCGCGGCCTCGAGGTTCCCCATGAGGCTGGCGCTTTCGATCAACACTTCGATCACGCGCGGTTCAGGTGAGTAATGGAGCAGGCGCTGGGCCAGCAGGTGCATCTCCGGCGCATTGGCTGCTGTCAGCGGGGTCACGCTCAGGCGCGCGAACTGGAGCTGGTTATCAAACAGCCAGGTGCTGCCAATCCTGGCCAGAGTGTCTTCACGGTATTGGGGCTGGCGCTCTTCAACCGGCAGATAAATCTGGCTCACGCGCTGGTACTCGCGCCCAGCAAGAAGGGATGACGCCAACAAGACGACGCCAAGCATAGCCCGGATGACCGTCGCTTGCGCGGTGTGTTTTTCGGTCGGGTCTGGCGCGCCAGATCGGCTACCCCAGAGCAATCCGGCGGCCATCCCTGCAGCCATCTGGAAAGGGCCGTACCACAGGGGGTACTCCACCATGCTGTGCACGCCAATGCAGAGCAGGACGCTCCAGGCCAGCTGACGGGTCGGGTCGGTTTCGCGCCAGGGTTTTCCGCGCCATAAGGCATATAGCAACACGGCACATGCAGCCAGTGCCACGGGCAGGCCCAGCTCGACCGCCAGATGCAGCGGCAGATTGTGCGCATTGTCGACAATCTGGCAAAAGCGCGGCTCGAAATGCGTTTCATAGTGGGCCCAGGCCAGTTCCCGCCAGCCCCAGCCCGTCGATGGCTTTTCGGCGATCAGTTGCCAAACATTGGCCCAGAGCGCCTGGCGACTGGTGCAGCCGGCTTCTCCGGCGATTCGTGCAAAAGCATTGCCGCGGGTGACTCCTTCGATCCATGGAAGCAGCCACGCGGCGAGCACATAAACGGGCGGAACCAGCAAAAGCAACCGTCGGACTTTCAGGGGTAGGCCTTCACGCCATAGCCATGCCAGCCAAAGCAGAACCACCAATTGGGACATTCCGGCGCGCGAAGTGGTCATCGCGTTGACCGCAACCAGTAAAGCGATCAGTACGGCGGCGCAGGTTGCCAGTTTCGAGCCCCGCCCGGTTGTGCGCGCGAGGACCTGGCCGGGCGAGCGTATCAACCAGATCAGCGCGGCCAGACCGATGCAGGTCAGTGTGGCCAGCTGGTTGCGCTGGCGCAGGTTGGCGAAGGCAGTGTTGTCGGCAGACTGGCTGATGAATGGATAAAAATGGTGGGCAAGGCCAAAGTGCTGCACCAAACCAAACACACTGCTGAGCGTTGCCGCAACCAGCCAGGCCCATGCCAAGGCACGCAGGGTCTGGGGTTCGCGCGAAAAATGGGCTCCCAGGGCAATACAGCCAGAGATCAGCAGCAGGCAAGCCCAGGACAGCAGCACGTCCCCACCTATCGACTGACTGCGCCAGCCGATCGCCAAGCCCAGCGACAGCACTGGGACTAATGGCTGCCAGACAAGCAGGCTGATTCGCTGGCGGAGCAACAAAAACCCGGTGCAGGCCAAGCTGGTCAGCAAGGGCAAGACTGCCGGCGAGGGGCCGCTGGCGAGCGGATTTAACCAAGGCAGGCAGACCAGGACGACGAAAGCCAACACGACTAAAAATCTTTGGCTGTTACCGTGGGCTCGGCTTTTGCATCGATCAGGTCCAAGAGCCGGCGGGCACCAGGTGTTGTCGCGCCCGCACAGTACGCGCGCAAGTCAGCCAGCTGGGACGACTCGATCCGGCGCAACGCAAAGACGACGCGGGCGGCCTTGGCGTCCTCACCGTTTTCGGCCAGGGCCAGTGCGTACTGGGCCATGTTGAATTCATTCATATAGAAGCGGGAGGATTTGTCAAACAACGCCAACAGTTCGGGATGTTGGCTGATGTCGGCGAGAGAGGTGCCACCGATGGCGTTGTAGACGATCCAGTGCTTGTAGAGAAAGGCGCGGTTGGCAGTTGCAAGTCGGTCTTCGCGGGTGATGTCCTTGGAATGAAGGACGTACATTGCAATGGTTGGCAAGTAATGTGCGACGCTCAAGACGATGCCGCCGACCACGGCCACCGCTGCATAGGTGTACATGCGTCGAAAGGTTGCCAGCCCTTGCGGGCTAGTCGGTTCCTGCAGCGCTCCTACCCGCCCGCTTGCCAGGTACAGCCCCAGCAGAAATGCAAAAGGCAGAAGAATAAACGCATACCACAGCGGAAATTCGGTCATCGAATGCAACAAGATCATGACGATATTGGCCAGCGCAAAATTGCCGACCGGGTCACGCCAGGCTCTGCCCGCCTTGAAAAAGCCGAAGGCCAGCAAACCAAAAAACAGGCCTGCAACAGGCAAACCGTACTCCACCGCAATTTGCAACGGGAGCATGTGGGCGTTGACATGAATGGTTTTCATCGCATTCGGCAAATCCGAGAAACTGCGGAAAAACTCGAGTTGCCCAAACCCGATGCCTGCCCAGGGATTCTGGGAAATCAATGCCAGTACGTCGCGCCACAATTGGAGACGAGAGTCGTTCACGCTCATGGCCTGGACCATGCTGGGCAGGCGGCTGCCGTTGAAATAGGTCACGACTTGGGCCAAATCCAGCACTGAAAACAGCCCGTACGCAGCCAATGAGCCAATGAACACGACCATGGCCAGCTTGGGACTCCGGTTCATTGGCAAGAAAAGCCACAGAACAATCCAAAGGAGTTCAACAAGGCCCGTGCGCGAGGCAGTCAGCACCACGGCGCCCGCAATGGTAATCATCCAAACACTTGCCTGAAGCAAGGACAGGCGACCCCGCCGGTATAGCCAGACGGCACAGGGCAGCCCCATGGCCAGCAAGGTGGCGAACTGATTGGGCTGGTGCACATTGCCAAAAATCCTGCCTTCGTCCCCTGAAGGGGCAATTAGCCACCAAGGCACTTCCAAATGGGTGTATTGCACCAGGGCAGCGACAACGCCCAAACTACTGCCAATAAGCCAGCTCCAGGCCCAGGCATCGATGAGCTGCTCACGGGCTAATGTGCTGCGTAGCAGGGTTGCACCCCACAGAACAAGCGCGGCAACCGCCAGAAAAAACAGCAACTGAATGAGCTGCCCAGGCCAGACGATTTTGCCCGCGAGTAACTGCAAGGTCGCAGTAACAGCCAACAGGGCCAGCGCAGCGAAGATCAAGCGTTCACCGGTGCCCGTTCTTACGGGAGAGGCGCTGCGCGCCAGCCAGACAAGCAATAACCCCCAGCCCGCGAAGGCGGCGGCTTCACAGACATAAGAAACAATCGGGATCGCGTAAAACCCGATCTGCCAAGGCAAAACGGTCGCAGTAAAAACGGCGACCGTCAGCGGTTTGGAGTTATCTTTATTCATGAATAACAAAAAAGGGGGCCGCAGCCCCCTTTTGCTAGCAATAAATCGCGTTCAGGGTACGAAACCAGACTGGGTCGTCACTGTCGTATCACGGCAGGAGCCTGGCAGGTACTTGGAGGGGATCGGTGTCGTATTGCCAGGACCGCACAACCAAGCGCTGATTGGGGTGCCAACGGTTACTGCAGCGCTCGGTGCAAGAACCATGGTGGTACCAGCAGCAGCAGCAGGAAGTACGCCCGTCCCGTTGGTCAGGACTTGAATCGCGCCGTTGGAGTTGGTGGAAACCTTGTTCACGTACTTGGTGCCGCTACCAGCAAGGACTTCACAACCCCAGGCACCACCCGCGGGCAGAGCCGTACTGGCGCTGGTTTGCACGGTTTCCGTGATGCTCGTGCGGCAGGCAGAGGCAGCCAGCACGACTTCAGAGATCTTTGCGCGAACCGTATAGTCCTGATACGCGGGCAAGGCAACCGCCGCCAAAATGCCGATGATCGCAACCACGATCATCAACTCGATCAGGGTAAAACCCTTCTGAACAAAACGTTTCATAAGAAACTCCTAAAAAAAGATGAACCAACTTACAGCACAAATCGGGCCAGGCGCTGATTAAGCACAAATTGCTAACTTCGTGCTCTTTTCTGACTGAAATCGAGTGGGCAGCATACAAAATTTGTCAGACGTCCAACGAGGCCAATCCAAACTTGTCACTGCCCGCTAGTGGTGAAACGTAAAACTAGGGTTTGTACGCACTTGCCGCGTTCAAGCCAGCCACAGTGCTGTCCCGACATGATCCGGGCAGGTATTTCGATGGAATTCCGGGGCTGGGGCCTGGCCCGCACAACCAGCCTGAAATGGTCTGCCCCAAAACCGCGCTGCCACCAATAGGCGCGAGCACCAGCGTTGTTGCGGCTGCAGAGCTGGGTAAGCCAGACGCGGTCGACTGGGTGGTCACCATGATGCCCCCTGTACTGCTGGTGGAAACCTTGTTTACATACTTGGTACCACTACCGGCTACGACCTCGCATCCCCAGGAACCTGCCGCCGGAAGGGGATTGGAGGGTGACGCGATGACCGCTTCGGTGACGGAAGTCCGGCATGCCGAAGCTGCCAATATGACCTCTGAGAGCTTGGCGCGCACCGTGTAATCCTGATACGCAGGCAAGGCCACCGCAGCCAGAATGCCGATGATGGCGACTACGATCATGAGCTCAATGAGCGTGAACCCCATTTGACGGATTGATTTCAACTTCAAACTCCCAGCTAAAGATTCACGGATTTTCCAACGATCTTTGATTTTGTAAAGCAATTTGTCACGGTTTGAACTATTTGATGCATACAGAACGGACTTGCTTGAGGTCAGTCAATCCCATCATGACCTTTTCCATGCCATCCATCTTCAAGGTGCGCATGCCGCTGTCCACGCATTGGGCGAATAACTCCGCGACGCGGGCACGCTCCTGGATCAGGCGCTTGGTAGCGTCATCTGCGACCAGCAGTTCATGCAAACCGATGCGCCCCTTGTAGCCCGTCTTGTTGCACTTGTCGCATCCGACAGAGTGGTAGAACCGGAGCTTGCCGTCGGCTCCGTAGTTCTTGACCCAGCTTTCGTACAGCTTCTTCGCTTCGCCTGCGTAGTCAGCCTTCCACGCTGTCGTGTGACGCAACTCTTCGGCATATTCTGCAAGGAAGAGCTTGATTTCCTCTCCGTCCGGGTTGTAGGACTCCTTGCAATCGCACAGTTTCTTGGCAAGGCGCTGTGCCAGAATCCCCAGCAGGGCATCGGCAAAGTTGAACGGATCCATGCCCATGTCGAGCAGACGGGTGATGGACTCAGGCGCTGAATTGGTGTGCAGGGTCGAAAAAACGAGGTGCCCGGTCAGCGACGCTTCCACGCCCATGGACACGGTTTCCTTGTCGCGTGACTCGCCCACCATGATGATGTCCGGGTCTGCGCGCAGGAAGGCGCGCATGATCAGCGCGAAGTCAATGCCCGCCTTCTTGTTGATCTGGACTTGGCGGAGCCCCTTTTGTGTGATTTCCACAGGGTCTTCCGCGGTCCAGATCTTGGTGTCTGGGGTGTTCAGGTACTTGAGGATGGAGTGCAGGGTCGTGGTTTTGCCTGAGCCGGTGGGACCACATACGTAGAACAGACCGTAGGGCTTGCTGACGGTTTTTTCAAGCCGTTCCTTGTTGTGGGCGGTCAGGCCCAGCTTTTCCAGTGGAATCGGTTCGCCGGCAGCCAGGATACGCATGACCACATCTTCGACGCCGCCAGCTGACGGAATGGTGGCTACCCGCAGTTCGATATCGAGCGGGCCGTATTTCTTGAACTTGATCTTGCCGTCCTGCGGCTTGCGGCGCTCGGAAATGTCGAGGTCACACATGATCTTCAGACGGGTGACCATGGCCTGCCGGAATGCAGCCGGAACCTCGATATAGGGCTGGAGCGTGCCATCGATGCGAAATCGGATGCCGGTCTTGGCCTTGCCCGGAAGTGGCTCGATATGAATATCAGAGACCTTCTGGTTATAGGCGTCGATGATGACCTTGTTGACAAACTTGACGAGCTCGTTGTCTGCCGCTGCCGACTCCAGGGCCGAGTCATCAGCACTGGTATCGTCCAGCGGCGAATTCATGTCCGCCAGCAACTGGTCTATGGAGCCGCCATCGGCACCCGCGCCAAATAGCTGGCTTGCCGTTTCTTCAAATTCCGTCTGTGTGGTGACGCGGTAGGCGAATTTCGAGGAACGCGGGAACACCTGCGGAACGATACGCGATCCACGCACTGCCTCCGGGTCGGTGCACATGATGATGAGCCCATCCGGCGACTCTTCCGCAGGCAGCCAGCCTTGCTCTTCGATGAATTCACGTTTGAGCGAACCGTGCAGCATTTCCGACCGGATGCGCCCGGGGTTGAATGGCTCGTAAGGAACACCAAAAAATTTGGAAAGCGAAGGGCCGATTTGCGCAGGCCGGATTCTGTATTCGGCCATCAGCATGTGCTCGACAGACTTGGCCTCTTCGCGGGCGCGCTGGACGCACTGCTGCAACTCGTCGGCAGTGAGTACCCCCTCGGAGACCAGGCCGTCGTATTTGGTCGCCTTGCGCCGCTGGCTCTCCTCGGCCTTGTGGGCACGCTGGCGAATGGCCGTGGCCAGCGTCTTGCAGAGCTGGGCTGTGCCTTCAATCTCGAGATCGCCAAAAGGCTGGTCGCTTTTGTTGTTGATGACCTGCATCACGCCGAACAGGTTAGCGCCGTCAAGAATCGGGACAACAAGCATTTGCTTGGTCCGATAGCCGGAGCGCTTGTCGACTTCCTTGAGGAAACTCAGGGTCGGGTGAATCCGCTTGAGCGCATCGTCGTCGTAAACATCGGCAATATTGACAAGCTGCTTGGACAAGGCAACATAGCCCGCAATACTCTGGGCGCTGATGGGAAGCTTCAGGTCTTTGGCGGTGTTGAGGCCTGTCTTGAACTTGGAAATGATTGCAGTTCCATCGTCGCTCAGCGCATACAGGGTCAGCCGGTCCGCGTTGAGCAGCTTGCAGATGTCCTGGCTCGACTCAAGCATGATCTGGTCAATATTTTCAGTCTCATGGATGCGGGTCGAAACCTGCTGCAGCTGCTTGTAGAAAAGCGCTTCAAACGTTACCCCACGCGACTCTGGAGGCAACATCTGGGAATCGAAGAAGGCCTTTTCGGCATCTTTCCCGGTCACTGGCTTCAAGACGGCATTCATAGCTCAAACTCCGTTCCCACCCGCAGCCAGCGGATGTCATGTGTGACGTTGGGGCCAAATGGCTGGGTTTGGTCAAAGCGCTGTATTTCCGCCATGATAAGTTCGGTCTCGGCGGGCTTGGTGTGGGTGATGAAAATGGGATAGCGTTTGGACTTGTCTATATGGTCAAGCTCTTCCGCCAGGGTCATTGGCGAAAGATGGAGGGCCCGTTTTGCCAGGTCACGTTCGCGGTTGCTGAACGCCGTTTCGATCACGAGCATGGCCACATTCAACTGATTGATCCTGCGCCAGAATGCCGGATTGCGCTCCGTGTCGCCGGAAAAGACAAAACATCCTTTGTCGGTCGCAACAGCAAAGGCAGCCGCTGGCACCGTATGGACAGCGGGCAAGACTTCGATCATTTTGTCACCCAGGCGGAGGGTCTCCCCAATGCGTATCTCGTTGAAACGGATGAATGGAGCTTCAGGTGTGGGAATTCGGGAAAAATCAGGCCAGATGACGTTGTTGAATATGTGCGCTTTGAGGGCCTCGATGGTGCCGGCAAGCGCATGCACCATCAATGGGTGGGTGCGCTGGGCTGCGATGGCATCGACCATCAGGGGCAGTGCAGCGACATGGTCTAGATGGGAATGGCTCAACAGCACATGGTTGACATCACGCATCTCGTCGAGGGTCAAATCACCCACGCCGGTTCCCGCATCCATCAGGATGTCACGGTCGAGTAAAAATGACGTGGTTCGACAGTCTTTGGCAATTGCGCCGGAGCAACCCAAGACCCGAACTCTCATCGCCATTGCCTTTCGTGAGTCGACCTATTTGGTCTCGAAATTCGTTGCCCCGTCCCATTCGGGATCGAAGGGCAGCGAACGCATGGAGGCTACTCTCTCGGAGTACAGCTGGTAAAGGTATTTTTTGGCATTCATGCGTTGCAAATTGAGCAATTGCACGTCGCATTGATCCCAATCCTGTGCGCGATAGGCCTTGAGCGCGGCATTCCATACGCGCAACTCATCTGCAAGTTCTTTGGGCAAGCGCTCCTGGGGTGCCAGGGGCCAGAAGATTGAAACGGCCTGCTCCTTCCCCTTGACCCGCACTTTGTCAAGCTCCTGCCATGCAAATTCATTTGCCAATTTGCGGGTTGACTCGCTCACAACGATGTCCACACCATAGACCTTTGACAAACCCTCCAGCCGCGAGCCCAGATTGACAGCGTCGCCAATGACGGTATAGCTTTGCCGCACCGATGAACCCATGTCACCGACACACATGGAGCCGGTATTCAAGCCAATTCCGACACCAATCTCCGGCAAGCCCTTTGCACGATGCTCTTCATTGAGTTTGCGGATGGCATTGGCCATTTCTAGGGCAGTTTTCACCGCCAAATGGGCGTGATCGGGAATGTCAACGGGAGCACCCCAGAAAGCCATGACACAGTCGCCCATGTACTTGTCGATGGTGCCCCTGTTGGACCGGATCTGGTCGGTCAAGCGGCTGAAAACACTGTTGAGAAGCTCTTGCAACTGCGTTGGCCCCATGGTTTCCGACAGCTTTGTAAAGCCCCGCATGTCGCAAAACATGACCGTGAGGTCCTTGTTGGCAGCCTTCATGCTGTAACTGCCCGGGTCTTTCACCATCTCATCGACCAACTCTGGTGGTACGTAGGTACCAAAAAGGTTTGCAAGCTCACGCTTGGAGCGGCTTTCGACGAAATACCCATAACTCATGTTCAGAGCGAAAGCGGTCAACGCCATCACCAGCGCCGAGGCGAGGGGTAAAACCAGGCCATAACCCAGGTACATCCAGAAATTCAATCCCACGAGCGCCGCGATCACGGCTGCGCTCAGCAGCATGGCCCGCATCGCAGACAGCAATGGCAAGGCAAAAGCAAGGGTCAGCCCGGCCAAAACCAAAACAACCACCTCAAAGCCAACCGCGTAGTCGGGCTTGACATACAACTTGCCATCGAGCAGACCCGAGATGACGTTGGCATGGGTTTCCACGCCGGGATAGGTTTCGCCGACGGGCGTAACCCGCAAGTCCAGGAGCCCGGGTGCCGTAGTGCCAACGAGCACGATTTTGTCCTTGAGCGCGCCTGCCTGGATCTTTTTGCCGAGAACATCGGACGCCGATATATATTTGAACGACCCTCCACTCACCCCGCCAGGCCCACGAAACGGAACAAGGGACGCCACCCGATCATCAACCGGTACTGCGAGCGATTTGCCATTTTGGCTCAGCAGAATGCTCTCCAGCCCTTGGTAACTTCGAGACAGGAAGCGCTCTTGGGGAAAGCCTGGCGATACCTTGGGCAGACCAACGAGAACGCGAAACATCGCCAGTGACAGCGATTCGTAGTATTGCCCCTTGTATTCTGCAATCAGCGGAACAGATCGGACAACGCCATCTCCGTCGGTAACGGAGTTGAAGAAACCACCCATCGGTGCGCTGGCGGCCAGCGAGTCAATATTTGATCCATATCCATTCCAGCTGGTGAACTTGATGGGCCGGCCTTGCAGCGCATCTTTTTGCATCACCGCCTTGGGCAAAGTACCGCTGGCACGCCCGCCCTGGTCGCTGGTGAAATAGTAGCCAAGCACGACCGGTCGCCCCTCCAGGGACTTGGCAAAAGCCGCGTCATAGTCAAGTGTGGATTGAAGCTGCGTCAGGCGATCAGAGAAGCCTGGCTGATCCCGCATTTCATTTTGCGCCAACTGGCGCAGCCGCTTCAGACCGGAACTCTCATCTGCTTCGGCAAACACCACGTCAAAACCAACCAGCGCGACCTTCTGGTTAACGAAAAGCTCGTCCATCAGGTCGGCAAGCTTGTTGCGCCCCCATGGCCAGCGACCGACTTCGGAAAGGCTCTTTTCGTCGATATCGACAATGACAATTCGATCATCCGCGGTCCGCGGCATCGTGGTGCGAAGCCGGGCGTCGTAAATGATGTCATCGAGCCGCTGGAGAACGCCTATCGGCAATATGCTGCTCGCATGCAGCAGGGCGAATACCAGAGGTAACAGAGTGACTGCGACCCGGGGCCAATGCTTGACGATGCTATCCATGCGATCCGCCAATCATGCGGCCCGGACAACGCGCAGCATTTTTGGCATTATGGTCCCGCGCCGCGCAATTCAATCAGGACTGGATGAATTGCATCTGGGTGCCAGCCAGTTCCATCACGTCGCCGTTCTTGAGCGTAACGGGCTCCGCGCCAATGGGCGAGCCATTGAGCGTCGGCTTGTTCGCACCTTCGACATGGGCCACGACGAAGCCGTGCGGTCGTTTGGTAATTGCTGCAACGGCAACGCCAGGCTTGCCGATCGTCGTAACCACCTTCACGAGAGCCACCTCGCGCCCGGCTGCGGCCCCGGACAAAACCTTGATGGCTGCATGGGGCCCGCCGGTAGCCTCCACGGGTGACGGCGAATGAGCGGGTGCCGACATGCCAGCCGGCGCAGCGAGCCCGGCCGACCCTGCCTTGATGATCATCGTCTTTTCAAATCCTGCGGCAGCCGCCTCATTGATGAACTTGATCTTGTATTTACCGATCTCAACCGTATCGTTGTTTTGCAGGAGTTGCTTTTTGACAGCCTTGCCGTTGATATAGGTTCCATTGGTGCTGTTGAGGTCTTCCAGATGCACCTCGTTGCCCGTCATCTGCATGACGGCGTGCTCCCCGCTGACGGCCAGATTGTCAATAACAATATCGTTGTAAGGCCGCCGCCCAAGGGTAGTCCGATCTTTGGTCAGCTGGACTTCCTTGATGACGACACCGTCAATCGAGACGATCATTTTCGGCATGGCCGACTCCTGTATGTTTTGAGTTGCAATTGTGTCACGTCATTTCCCCAAAAGGCGCGCCATCAGGCCTTTCTTGGTACGCCCCTCGGAAGCGCGCACCAGCACGACGGAAATATTGTCACGACCACCGCTTGCATTAGCCGCATCAACAAGCTGCTTGGCCATTTGCTCGAGATCTTCAGGGCCTGACAGAATCTTGGAAATTCCCTCGTCGTCCACCATGTCGGAAAGCCCGTCCGAACAGAAGACAAAAATGTCACCTGCTTCAACGCCATGCTCGTGGACTTCCAGCAAGACCGTGTCCTCAACGCCCAAGGCGCGGGTCACCAGATTCTTGTTCATGGAAACTGCTGCCTGCTCCTGCGTAATCAACCCGGCATCAATCTGCTCCTGAAGCAAGGAATGGTCCTTGGTTATTTGGGAAAATTCCGTCCCGCGCAGGCGGTAGCAACGTGAGTCACCGATGTGCCCCAGCATGAGGCGGTTCTCCTGAAACGCACCGACCACAAGGGTCGTCCCCATGCCGCCATACTGGGGATTGGAGTTTGCAGCATTGAAAATCGAACGGTTGGCGTTCTCGACACAGATTTCCATTGCACGCCGGACTTCCTTTGAATTGGCATTGCGTCCGGCCTGGGACAACCAGCGACCCATTTCTGAGCGGATGAACGTGGTTGCCATTCCGCTGGCTATTTCCCCGGCGTTGTAACCGCCCATGCCGTCGGCCAGGATGCATAACTGAGTGGGAAGATCCAGCGCGACCGAGTCTTCATTGTTATCACGCGCCAGGCCGGGGTCTGTATGCGTGCAAAAGTCGTAAATCATGGTACTGCCAGATTTCCTAGTCAGGACGGGGTTGTGCCGCCAGTTTCACTGTCTGAAGCTGGCAGACGGGCAACAGTGGTTTTTTCAAAAGCCGCATCCGTTTCAACGGAACGCAACACGACCGTCGCCTCGGAACTTGCCGCGACAGACGGACCCGGGGGGGCGCTCATGATAACGGTTTTGTCCTGCGCGTCCGCGCCTGGCGCCGCAAACACGGTTGTTTTCTCGTCCGCCGCCGCCAAACCGGGGGCTGCGGCACCACCGCTCGCCAGCTTTCCGGCCGGGCTGGCACTGGGGGCCTGCCCTGACATCTCAGCAAGCACCGAGCGCAGATCAGCAGCAAACTGGTCGCCATCCTGGTATCGCGTCTCGGGCCGCTTGCTCATTGAGAGCGCCACGATATCGGCCAGCCGCGGGCTCAATTCCTTGCGGATGATGCGTATGTCAGGTGCCTCTTCATTGGCAATCTTGTACATCAATTCGGCCATGGAGTCGCCCCGGAAGGGCAGCACGCCCGCAAGCATTTGAAACAGCATGACCCCAAGGGAATAGAGGTCAGAACGACCATCCACCTTCTTGCCGGCGATCTGTTCCGGTGACATGAAGCTGGGGGTACCCAGAACAAGCCCTGTCTTGGTTTTGCTGGAGTCCGTGATCCGGGCGATGCCGAAGTCCGTGACCTTGACCGTGTCAGAGTCGAGCTCGTACATGATGTTCGCCGGTTTGATGTCCCGGTGAACCACGTTCTGCTTGTGCGCGTAGGCAAGGGCTTCGGCAACCCGCGCAACGATGGACAGGACTTTGGCGTGCGGCAGAAGGTTGCCGTCCTTGCAGAAGTCCACCAGATCCTTGCCCTTGAGAAACTCCATGGCAATGTAGGCAAGATCATGTTCCTCGCCGGCATCGAAGATGGTCACGATGTTTTGGTGCTGCAAGCGACCTGCCGTCTCAGCTTCCCGGAAGAATCGCTCGCGTGCATCATCGAGCTCTTCGCCCTCGAACTCCTGGCTCAAGGCCATGGTCTTGATCGCGACAACCCGGCCAATCTTGGGGTCTTTGCCAAGATAAACTACGCCCATCGCCCCTTTGCCAAGCTCCTTCTCGACCTGGTAGCGCCCCAGCATGGGCTTTTCCACGCCCCCGCCATTGAGCAGCATGGTTCCGCCCGGATGGGATCCGCCGCCGCCCAGTATGACTGTCTCGGAAAGATTCTTGGCGCGGCTGAGTTTCGCCTCAAGGCCCTTGTAGCCCTTGTTGAGCGTCGCCATGTACTCGTAGACAGCCTGGGCCTTGTTGAACTGGCGTTTGCGCTCGAAATCCAGCGCAAGGTTGCCGATGTTTTCCATCAGCGCGTCGCTGTAGGGAACTCGGCGAAACCGGTCAAACGCCATGTCGAGTTGACCCTGACCCTGCAAAGCCAGCCCCATCATCCGGTTCGTTTCAGCGGATTCTTCGTCCGATTTTTGTTTGCCGCTTTCCGTCACGAGGAATCGCTTGGTCGTCAGGCCCAGGTGGCCGATGACCAGCAGTGTCGCGGGGAAAACCAGCTTCAACCAGGTGGCTGCGGCGGAGAGCATTCCAAACTCTGTACCAATCAAAACAATGAAAATGATTGCAGTTGCAGCCGCCGCCTTTCCCGCAGACAGCCGCGGCAGGGCGGCGATCAGATAGGCCGCAACCACCAGAAATGCCGCAAATGCCGCCCACACGCCCCAGCTGGGCTGAACAATAAAGTGCTCATTCAGGATGCTTGAGGTGATGTGGGCAATGGTCTCGGCAGGCGACAGGCCCGGATACCCCGGAACCGGAAACTGGACACCCACGCCCGCCGCCGTCGCCCCGATGATCACGATCTTGTCGGTGTATTTGCTGGCCGGGATTTTTCCTGTGAGGACGTCATAAAAGGAATCCACTGGAAAAGCGCTCTTGCCTCCTTGCGGCTTGTAGAACTGCGGCAGCATGAGGGCCGATTCATCCGTCTTGATGCGCAGCTTGCCAATCTGTACCGAGTCACCCGGATTGAGCTTGATATCCGCTGGCCCCAGGTTGAGGCTCTTCATGGCCGTCAGCAAGGCCATGGAAGGAACCGCCTTGCCGTAGTAGTTCACCAGCAAGGGCTCGGAGCGAACCGCCCCGTCGACGTCCTGGTACTGGTTGAGATGGGCAATTCCTGCCGCGCTTGCACCAATCACTTCAATGGGCTGTTGGCCGGAAATCGCGGGGATTGAAAAGCCCCCCGACTCGTCCAAGGCACTCTTGAGCGCGTAGGCTGGCATCGGCTTGTCGGGTTTGCCTAGGGGCTCTCCGAGCTTGAACACCGAGGGAACCAGCACGTTGCCCGCGTTGGCTATGGTGGCCCCCAGCTTGGCGTCGGTATCCAGCGCCACCTCTGCTTCCGCGATCACCTTGCCGAGTTGGTCATTGACGCTCCCAGCGGCTGCGCTAGTGTCAGGCGTTGCTCCCAGGACCTCTTTCATCTTGCGGATAAAGACCAAACCGCGATCCGTTTGGGGTTCAAAGAAGAAAACTGTATTGGCGATAACCTTCGCTTTGGCTGCAGCCAACTTATCGATGAGTTCGGCTTGTACATCGCGGGGCCAGGGCCAGCGGCCGATGTTGGCAATGCTTTGGTCATCGATCGCAATGACTGCAATGCGGTCGGAAGGCTGGCGCGAGGTGCTGGTGCTGCCGAAATCGTAAAAGCGACGCTCGAACGCGCCGATGAAGTCCGTGCTCACGTGCAGGATCACGACGGCCAACACGATGAGCACGCCTACGAACCAGTCAGCGCGCCAAAACTGCCCTCGTTTCGCGGATGAAGATGAACTCACTTTCCGTCCCTCGTCCTGTTGGGTACCCGCCACTGCGGCGTAACCCGATAAAGCGTGACAGCCGCTCACTCCGGCCAACAAACGCAAAAACCCTAGGATAGGACGTTATCAGACAGCCCGCATGCATACAAGTGGCTTAATGGCGAAATCAGTCCGTTTTGTTGCAAATATGCGGACTATGGCTCAGCGCATCGCCTCAGGTCGCATTCTCAGCGCGGACGCGAAATTGTAATGCTCGACCCAAAAATATCACGAATACCGCTCCGGCCGCGGCTGCGGCATAGTGCAACCAAGGGTAGGTATCCAAAGTACGGGCCAAAAACACGTCACTCACAATGGTTTCGCCACCAACCCAACCGATCAAGGCTGCACCAAGTGTGTTTACAACCGGGAATCGGTCAATCAGTTTGATCATAAGTGTGCTGCCGAAGATCACAAGCGGAATACTGACTGCCAAACCAATTACCAATAGGACGGTGTTCCCTTTTGCGGCAGCAGCGACTCCAATAATGTTGTCCAAGCTCATTATTAAATCCGCAACCAAAATAGTGCGCACAGCAGACCACATGTTGGCGTGCTCTACGGCATCGTCAATTTCATCGCCATCCTCACTAAGAAGCTTCACTCCAATCCAGAGAAGTAGCGATCCACCTACAATTTGCAAAAGCGGAAGGCCAAGTAACCATGAAGCGACTAGCGTTAAGGAGACAAGCAAAACTACGGCAGCGCTTGATCCCCAAAGAATTGCCTGCTTTTGCTGTTTTGGAGGCAACGAGCGGGCGGCCAAGGCAATGACGACAGCATTGTCACCAGACAAAACGGTATTGATCCAAATAATCTTGACCAGTCCGATCCAGAACTCTGGCGTAGCAATCATGTTCATTTAAAACTCCGCGACGATCCGAGCAGAAATACACCGAACCCCATTGGGAGCTCCGGGCCTCTGCGCAGCTTCACCAGAGTTTAATGTCGGCGGCTCAAGCGGTGGTCTTGGTTGAACTTATAGCAGTGCCTTGAGCAGTTTTGCCATTTCGGAGGGATTGCGGGTGACCTTGAATCCGCACTCTTCCATCACGGCCAGCTTGGCATCCGCCGTGTCGGCCCCGCCACTGATCAGCGCACCTGCATGGCCCATGCGCTTGCCGGCCGGCGCGGTGACACCTGCAATGAATCCGACAATCGGCTTTTTCATGTTGGCTTTGCACCAGCGCGCCGCATCGGCTTCGTCGGGGCCGCCAATCTCGCCAATCATGATGACGGCGTCGGTATCGGGGTCGTCGTTGAAAGCCTTCATCACGTCTATGTGCTTGAGGCCATTGATCGGGTCGCCACCAATTCCCACGGCGGTCGATTGGCCCAACCCGATTTCCGTCAGTTGCGCCACCGCTTCGTAGGTCAGGGTTCCCGAACGGGAGACCACGCCGATGCGGCCCTTGCGATGGATGTGGCCGGGCATGATGCCAATCTTGATTTCCTCGGGCGTGATCAGTCCGGGGCAATTGGGGCCCAGCAACAGGGTCTTTTTACCGCCGGCGGCTTCCTTGGCCCGCATCTTGTTGCGCACTTCCAGCATGTCGCGCACCGGAATACCTTCGGTGATGCAGATCGCCATGTCGAGGTCAGCCTCCACGGCTTCCCAGATGGCCGCAGCAGCACCTGCGGGCGGCACATAAATCACGCTGACCGTCGCGCCCGTTTGCGAAGCGGCTTCCTTCACCGACGCGTAAATCGGGATATTGAAGATGCTCTCGCCAGCCTTCTTCGGGTTGACACCGGCAACAAAGCAGTTCTTGCCGTTGGCGTATTCCTGGCACTTTTCCGTATGGAACTGGCCGGTCTTGCCGGTAATGCCCTGGGTGATGACTTTGGTGTTTTTGTTGATGTAGATCGACATGACTGCTCCTTAGGCCTTGACCGCCGCCACGACCTTCTGGGCCGCTTCCGCCATGGTGTCGGCGCTGATGATGGGCAGGCCGGATTCGGCCAGCATCTTCTTGCCGAGTTCTTCGTTGGTGCCCTTCATGCGCACCACGAGAGGCACCTGCAGGTTGACCGCCTTGCAGGCGGTAATCACACCGGTGGCGATCGTGTCGCACTTCATGATGCCACCGAAGATGTTGACCAGGATGGCCTTGACCTTGGGGTTCTTCAGCATGATCTTGAAAGCCTCGGTCACCTTCTCGGGAGTGGCGCCGCCGCCCACATCCAGGAAGTTGGCGGGCTCGGCACCAAACAGCTTGATGGTGTCCATCGTCGCCATGGCCAAGCCTGCTCCGTTGACGAGACAGCCGATATCGCCGTCCAGGCTGATGTAGGCCAGGTCAAACTTGCTGGCTTCGATCTCGGCCGGGTCTTCTTCGTCTAGGTCGCGCAGTGCCACGACTTCCGGATGGCGGAACAGTGCGTTGGCATCGAAGTTGAACTTCGCGTCCAGCGCCGTGATATTGCCCTTGCCGTCCAGGTTGAGCGGGTTGATTTCCACCAGGGATGCATCGGTTTCCATGTAGCACTTGTAGAGCTTCTGGAAAATATCGACCGCCTGCGGCACCGAGCCTTCGGGAATGCCGATGCCCCTCGCCAATTCCGCGCCCTGGGCCGCTGTCATGCCGGTTGCAGGATCCACATAGATGGTAATGATTTTCTCGGGGTGGCTGTGGGCCACTTCCTCGATGTCCATGCCGCCTTCGGATGAGGCGATGAACGCCACCTTCTGCGTGGCGCGGTCGGTCACGGCCGACACGTAATATTCCTTCTTGATGTCGGCACCATCCTCGATATAGAGACGGCGTACTTTCTGGCCTTCGGGCCCTGTCTGGTGCGTCTTGAGCTGCATGCCCAGGATCTCGCCGGCCAGTCGCTTGACGTCGTCTATGGTTTTGGCAACCTTGACGCCGCCGCCCTT
>Ga0007834_1000070_pt1 | contig 39365 bp, 38 predicted proteins | sample CryBogCBE06Nov07_FD_71233 | JGI IMG/M metagenome (GOLD analysis project Ga0007834, IMG submission 71233) | Freshwater microbial communities from Crystal Bog, Wisconsin, USA - CBE06Nov07 | ecosystem: Environmental > Aquatic > Freshwater > Lake | place: Crystal Bog, Wisconsin, USA | collected...
AGGCCATGACCGACACGCCAGCAGCAACCAATACCAGTCGCCGCGGGGAAAACGGTTCGAGCAGGCCACCAGCCACGCCTGCGGTGACGGCAAAACCGGCAATCATCATCATCCAGACAAGCGTGGCAGCCGGCCCCCGGCGTTGCGGGGCCACATTCTTGGCCAGCATGACCAGCAGTGATGTCCCACTGGCGCTCACGCCCAGGCCTATCAGGGTAAATCCTGCAAAGGCCATGCAAATACCCAGTGCACGGTGGGTCTGCGCCATCGCAGTCCCCAGCGCGGCGAGCGTTCCGCCCGACGCGAGCACGGCCATGCCCCCGATGATCCAGGGGGTGCGATGTCCCCCGACATCCGATCCGTGACCCATGCGGGGCCTTGCAACCTGAACCAGATAGTGCAGTGCCACCAGAAAGCCCGGTACGAGTGCGGGCAGGCTGAGTTCAACCACCATGACCCGGTTGATGGTTGAGGTCGCAAGAACGACCACGGCACCCAGGCAGGCCTGAACGAGGCCCAGCCGCACCACTGAAAGCCAGCCAAATTGGGTCATCCCGTCGCTCCTTGGAGTCCCCTGAGTGCAAATGCACTGATCATCATCCCTGAGACAAACAGGGGAACGCCAAATCCGCTGTACCAGAGCGCGCGCTTGGTCACACTGGCGAGGAAATGGTCCATCATGGTCAGCTGAACAACGAGAAGTACAAAAATGGCCACGGCATGCGCCGGCTTTCCCCACGCAAAAAGCAGCAGGACGACTATCGCCTGCGGCAGTCCCATGATCCAGCATGCAACCCCGGCAGCGGACTGCTCGCCCAGTTGCACGGGGAGGGAACGCACGCCCATTTCCCGGTCGCCCTTGACTGCCTTGAAGTCGTTGAGCGTCATGATGCCGTGGGTGCCCGCGCTGTAAAGCAACGCAAGCCACAGCGATCGGGTGCCAGGCATTGATCCACCCGCCATGACCGCTGCACCGGTGGTCCAGGCAATTCCTTCATAGCTGATGCCGCAAGCGGCATTGCCCCACCAGCCATTTTCCTTGAGCCGAAAAGGCGGTGCACTATAGGCCCAGGCAAGCGCCAAGCCCAAAGCAGCTGCGCCAAATCCCCAGGGGCCCAGGACGGATGCCACAAGCAGGGAGACGACAGTCCAAAGAACAGCCAGATAAAGGCCCCAGCGTCCGGGTATCCGACCCGAGGGAATCGGCCTTTGTGGCTCGTTGATGGCATCCACGTGGCGGTCAAACCAGTCGTTGACGGCCTGGCTGGTCGCGCACACAAAGGGCCCGGCCAGGGCGATTCCGATGACTGCAAGCAACCACTTCCCATCCATCGAAACACCGGAAGCCACCACACCGCATGCGAAGGCCCACATGGGAGGAAACCAGGTGATCGGCTTGAAAAGTTCCGTGACGGCTGAAAGTGCTGGACGACTCATAGGTCAACTGTCGGGTTCGCCCTCAGCGCCGGCGTCCCCGATTCCAAAACGGCGCAATTTGACATAGAGGCTTTGACGGGACAAGCCCAGCATCTCGGCGGCAGAAGCCCGGTTGTCGCCCGTCAAGGTCAGCGCTGCCTCGATGCAAAGCTGTTCAATGAGGTCGGTTGTTTCCCGAACGATATCCTTCAGGGGAACCCGCCCGACCAGTTCCGTCATTTCGCCAGTGGACCTTGGCAGTTCCTTGACGGCTTTTGGCTCACCAGTCAGCCGCAAGCCGATATCGCGGATGGTGAAACCCAGGCACTTTTGATCTCCCGACGTGACTGCGACCGCAGAGATTTCAACATCGGTGACAGATCCATAGTCGCCCTTGATGCGGGTCGCAAACAGCCGCAACACGTCCCGCTGGCGCAGGTTTGAAATCATGACACTCAAGTCAACACCTGCACGGCCAAGCCAGCGTTCGAGCGACTCGCCGACGACCAGGTTTTCATTGCTGACCTGTGCCAGTTGGACAAATGCGCGGTTCGCACTCAGAATATTGCCCGTCAGGTCGGTCACCACGAATGCATCTGGCGCGCTGTTCATGACATCTGCCATCAACTGGCGCACATTGTTCTCGGGGCCGGGAAGGTCTGCACTGTCGCGCCGGGAGAAACACAAAAGCAGATGGGAGGACTCTTCCTGCCGGAAGATCGATATGGATAGGTGCATCTGTGTCTGGCCATCGACCAGCCGCACCTTGAGCGGACTAGCCAGGCCCGAAGAACGCAAGCCTGAAATCGCCAGGCTGACCGCAGCGAAGCTGGATGCATCGAGGCTTTCTGCGAGGGTCCAGCCGGGTTTGCGCACAGCGTCGCCAAGGAGGGCATGGGCGGTAGGATTGGCTTCTTCGAGCCGCTCCGTTGTACCGTCGAGAATCAAGAGCGCATCCGAGGTAACCTGAAACAGCAGGCGATAGCGCGTTTCAACGTGCCGTAGCCGCCAGTAATCCGTTTCCATCGACACTTGGGCCTTAACCAGGCGTTGCTGCAACACTGCTTGGGGGCGCAGGTCGCGACCAAAGGCCATCGCGCGGGGACCGCTGGTTGACCCATTCTGCTGTCCATGCATTGGAATGATCGAATAAGACAGGGGCAACTCGGCTCCATCCTGGCCCGAATGGTTGAGATGCCGCCATTTGGCGCCTTTGCCCGAACCCAAATCCCGCAGCATGGCCTCGACCTTGGGGCGGCTCTCCAGCGTTACGGTCTGAGCCCACGCCTTTCCAAGCCAATCCTGATATCCGTGGCTCAGTAGCTCCTCGGTTCCAAAGGCGGCATCCTGGATGACACCAGACCCATCGATCACAAGTACAACATCTGCGGATGCGGTAATCAGGGCCTCTGCGGTCGCGACCGGCATGTCTGCAAGGATCAGTTCGGGCTGGAAAAAGTGCCCGACACGGGCATCTTTTTCACGGTGAAGTTGGAGTGTCATGAGTACTGAGGACGGATGAATGGTTAGGGCGCCAGCCTAACTAAAGACCTGGTTTGCCATGACAAATTGTCGTACCAGGTCCGGTGCCTCATCTCCATGAATGGCAACAAGGTCGGCCTTGACTTTGGACCCATATTCCGGATGCAAAGCAAATACGGGGCCGCCGACAATTATGCATGGAGCCAGCGCGCCCGCCGCTGTTCGCACAGCTGCAATGCTGTGGGCCAGCGCCTCCAAATGTCCGTCGAATGAAAGCGAAAACCCGATGGCATCGACCTTTCTCTTCTTGAGCAACCTGATCGCATCGGCAGTTGTTTCATTGGGTCCCCCGCACACCTCCCAACCCGATTGGCGAAAAAACTCTGCCACCATCGAAAGCCCGAGGGTGTGCTGCTCGCCCGGGGCTGAAGTGAGAAGGACGCTCAATCGGGCAGCTTCGGGCCTGCAACGACGCTCCAGGTCGTGTCCGAGGCTATTCAGCATACGGTGCAGGCGACCCAGCGCGAGGGTTACGTCGGTGAAATCACATCGGTCTTCCGTCCAGTATTCGCCCAGCAAGCGGGCCGCGGGTGCCAGCAGCTGCAGGTAAAGGGCCTCTGTCGGGGTCCCGCGCTCGCGCCACCAATCAACCGACTCAAGCGCCGGCTGTTCTTCACCGAAAAGCAGGAGTCCGACAAATTCCTGGACCTCCCGCTCGCCGATAGCCGGAACGGGACTTCCCGCGGCGGAACTGCCCGGACCTTGCTGGTCATGCACCAGCATTAGCCTCGGAATGATTTCATTGCGTATGGCCCGCACAAGCAGCTTGGCATCCGGTTCGTCATCAGCGGTTTGTCGAACCTTCAAGACATTGCGGTCAAACACCCGGTTGGCGGCGGAGCCAAAGTCGCTCCATGGGTCTGCTCGCTCTGTGTTGCCGTCAACTTGCCGAGCGGTGTCGCCACGGAAATGCAAACCCATTTTGGTCTCCTTGGTTTCATTGGGCGCGGATTGATGCGAGCGACTCCCAATCGAAGTCGGGGCATCCGTCCGCCACAATCAGCTGTCAGCGGCTTTTTTGAGCCGGCCGGACACCCGGCAAGAAAACTCTACTCTTCCGAAAAAAGATGTCAAGTTTAATTTACGTCATCTTAAGTTGACATTTTCTTTTCTTGGGGCTAAATTGGCCCCATGTCGAGAAATTCCGTCTCCAACACCGTGGCAGTTTCAGCCGGGTTGCAGCCGCGCCACCCTCTGTATACCAATGAGGAAAGACTGCGCCGTGACGCATCGGTGTGGACCCTTGTGCAAGGAATCCTGGCGCCCGTCCAGTTCCTGGTTTTTCTGGTCAGCCTCGTACTGGTCCTGAGGTACCTCCTGACCGGGCAGGGTCTTGAAGCCGCCAATATCTCGATCGTGGTCAAGACACTCACGCTCTACACGATCATGATTACCGGGTGCATATGGGAAAAGGCTGTTTTTGACTGCTACCTCTTTGCGCCCGCGTTTTACTGGGAAGACGTTTTCAGCATGCTGGTGCTGACGCTGCACACGGGCTACCTTTACGCTCTTGCCACTGGCTTCCTGACATCCCAACAACTGATGTATCTGGCACTGGCCGCCTACTCAACTTACATCGTAAACGCCACCCAGTTCCTTCTCAAGCTGCGCACAGCCCGACTGGACTATGCAGCACAGGTTCAACGCGCCGGGGAACGCACCGGCACGGTTGGTGCAGCGCCTTCGGGAGGCCTGGCCGCATGAGCATTTTGGCTCTCATCCGGATAAACCCTGAGAACCAGGGTTGCGCAAACGCACCGGTTTTGCGAGAACGCGGGCAGCACGAAGTGTTTTGCGGATTGACCGGCATCATCTGGCTGCACCGGAAAATTCAGGATGCGTTCTTTCTTGTGGTGGGATCCCGCACCTGCGCCCATCTGATACAGTCGGCCGCCGGCGTCATGATTTTTGCCGAGCCGCGTTTCGGAACTGCCATCATCGACGAGCGTGACCTCGCGGGGCTTGCCGACGCCAACGCCGAACTCGATCGCGTGGTGCAACAACTCCTGGCGCGCCGACCGGAAATCAAGCTGCTTTTTCTGGTTGGTTCCTGCCCATCCGAAGTGATCAAACTGGATCTGGCGCGCGCCGCTGCCAGGTTGTCGACGAAGTTTGCCCCCTCGGTTCGCATACTCAATTACTCCGGTAGCGGTATCGAGACGACATTCACCCAAGGTGAAGATGCGTGCCTTGCATCCATGGTGCCAGTCTTGCCCAAGTCTGACGCAACTGCCGGCACCGAGATCCTCGTCGTTGGAACGCTCGCGGATGTCGTGGAAGATCAATTCGTCCGCCTGTTCAGGCAAATGGGGATGGACTCCGTCAAGTTCTTCCCGCCCCGTCACGCCGATGGCCTCGCGGCGATCGGCCCGAACACCCGCTTTCTGTTGGCCCAGCCATTTCTCGCCGACACATCCAAAGCGCTGGAAAACCGTGGAGCTAGGCGCGTCGCCGCGCCCTACCCACTTGGCATTGAAGGCACCACGCTTTGGCTTCAAGCTGCTGCGCAGATCGCCGGAGTAGGCCATGCGCGTTTCGAGATGGCCATTGCCGCGGCCAGACAACGCGCGAGCGCTGCGGTGGCACGCTCACGACCACAGCTTGAAGGCAAGCGCATCTTTTTCTTTCCCGATTCCCAGCTCGAGATCCCGTTGGCGCGCTTCTTGGCCCGTGAGCTGGGCATGCGGCTTGTTGAAGTTGGCACTCCTTACCTGCACCGCCAGAACATGGCGGAAGAGCTCGCGCTATTGCCGCAAGACACCATGCTTTCCGAAGGGCAGCATGTTGAAAACCAGCTCGACCGCTGCCTTGAGGCACAACCGGATCTGGTGGTCTGCGGGTTGGGCCTTGCCAATCCCCTTGAGGCCCATGGTCTGACAACCAAATGGGCCATCGAGCTCGTATTCACGCCCATTCAAGGCTTCGACCAGGCCGCCGATCTTGTTGAGCTTTTCACCCGCCCATTGGTGCGTCGACTTCGCCTGGCGGCCTAGTCGATTTCAAAAGCCCGGAAACCATGCAACTCACGCTCTGGACATATGAAGGACCGCCCCATGTCGGAGCCATGCGCATAGCCACGGCCATGGAAGGTATTCACTACGTGCTCCATGCCCCCCAGGGTGACACTTACGCCGATCTCCTGTTCACCATGATCGAGCGGTTGCAGAAGCGCCCGCCGGTGACCTACACCACATTCCAGGCGCGCGATCTGGGCGGCGATACGGCAGAGCTCTTCAAGAACGCCGCGCGTGAAAGCTTCGCCCGATTCAAGCCCCGCGCGATGCTGGTTGGAGCATCCTGCACGGCCGAACTCATCCAGGACGATCCAGGTGGCCTTGCGAAGGCGCTCGATCTACCTATTCCGGTCGTCGCGCTGGAATTGCCGGCCTACCAGCGCAAGGAAAACTGGGGCGCGTCAGAGACCTTTTACCAACTGGTTCGGGCTCTGGCCAAACCAAACCCCCAACCCGATCGCACCGGGGAAAACACCGAGACCAAAAAACCACGCTGCAATATTCTGGGCCCCACAGCCCTGGGTTTTCGCCACCGCGACGATGTTCAGGAAATTTCCACACTGCTGGCCAGCATGGGAGTGGAAATCAATGTGGTTGCACCACTCGGCGCCGCGCCCGAGGATATTGCGCAATTAAGCAATGCCGATTTCAATGTAGTTCTCTACCCGGAAATAGCCAACCTGACAGCACAGTGGCTGCAGCGGAATTGCAACCAGCCCTTCACCAAGGTTGTGCCCATTGGCGTGAAAGCGACGCGCGCCTTCATTCAGGAGATTGCCACACTTGCAGGCCTTGACGCCGATGGCGCGCTGAGGGGCTGCGATGCCCGCGCATCTTGGTATGCCAGGTCGGTGGACTCCACATACCTGACCAACAAGCGCGTCTTTGTCTTTGGTGACGCGACCCATGCCGTCGCCGCTGCCAGGGTAGCAAGCGAGGAACTCGGGTTCACTGTCGTGGGAATCGGAACCTACAGTCGCGAGTTTGCCCGCGAGGTTCGTGAAGCGGCGAAGGCCTACGGCGTCGATGCCCTGATCACCGATGACTATCTCGAGGTTGAGGCCCGGGTCGCCGAACTGCAGCCCGAGCTGGTGCTGGGCACGCAGATGGAGCGCCATATTGCCAAGCGGTTAGGCGTTCCGTGCGCCGTCATCTCGGCGCCCGTCCATGTCCAGGACTTCCCTGCCCGTTACTCACCCCAGATGGGCTACGAAGGTGCCAATGTGCTTTTCGACACCTGGGTTCATCCGCTCATGATGGGTCTCGAAGAGCATTTGCTGGGCATGTTCAAAGGCGATGCCGAGTTTCATGAGGATGCCGCACCCTCCCACTTGGGCGGCGCGGCCATGAAAGAAGCCGCACAGGCCACATCCGAGGCCATTGCCCAAGCCGCAGAAACCTCAGCACAGACCATGGCAACCCATTGGGGCACCGACGCTGAAAATGAACTGAAAAAGATTCCGTTTTTTGTGAGAGGCAAAGCCCGCAGAAATACGGAGCGCTATGCCGCGGAAAAAGGTGTTGCGCTGATAACGGTGGAGACCTTGTATGACGCTAAAGCTCACTTCGGGCGCTAGGGCGACATTGCCCATCCGCACGACGCCTGTCCGCGTTGTGATAGTGACCATGGATACGCACCTTGCGAGTTCAGTCCAGCGTGTGCACAGTGCACTGAAGCGGGATTATCCCGGCCTGACCCTCAGCCTGCATGCCGCGTCTGAATACGCGGGAAACGAACAGTTGATCGCACGGTGCCGGGCGGATATCGCCTGCGCGGACATCGTTGTTGTGGGAATGCTCTTTCTGGAAGACCACTTTCTGCCGATTTTGGGGGATCTGCGCGCGCGCCGCGACCAATGCGATGCGATGATCTGCATGGCGTCGGCCAGCGAAGTTGTCAAGCTCACGCGCCTGGGGCAATTTGACATGGACAAGCCCGCGAGCGGGCCGATGGCGCTGCTCAAGAAGCTTCGGGGCAACAAGGAAAAAAAAGCCACAGGTGGTGCAGCCCAGATGAAGATGCTGCGTCGGCTTCCGCAATTGCTGCGCTTCATTCCCGGAACCGCCCAGGACGTTCGGGCGTATTTTGTGACGCTTCAGTATTGGCTTGGGGGCTCCGACGACAACGTGCTAAATATGGTGCGCCATGTCATTGACCGGGGTGCTGCCGGGCCGCGAGCCATGCTGCGCGGACAGGCTAAAGTCGCGACACCAGTGGAGTACCCGGAGACCGGTGTCTACCACCCCAGAATGGAAGGCAAATACTCGGAAGAAGCCACAAACCTGCCGCTACCAGCCACACCGTCCAGCGGCACGGTCGGTGTTCTGCTTTTGCGCTCCTATCTACTTTCGGGGAATGCACACCACTATGACGGAGTGATTGCCGCACTGGAAGCACGGGGACTCCGGGTTATTCCGGCGTTTGCTGCCGGGCTGGACTCTCGCCCGGCCATCAACGCCTATTTCAGGCAGGGTAACCATATTGTGGTCGACGCCGTCGTGTCGCTGACCGGCTTCTCCCTTGTCGGTGGGCCGGCCTACAACGACGCGAGGGCTGCTGAAGAAGTGCTGGCGAATCTTGACGTGCCATATGTTGCAGCACACCCGGTAGAGTTTCAGACGCTGGACCAGTGGGGCGCATCCGATCGGGGCTTGCTGCCCGTAGAGAGCACGATCATGGTAGCCATTCCAGAACTGGACGGCTCGACGGGCCCAACGGTTTTTGGTGGCCGACCCGGTGCGGCCGGCGTTACTTGCACCGGCTGCCGGCATGCCTGCACTTTTGAGGCAGCAGACACGGCCCAGGACATGCGCTCCTGCCCTGAGCGTGCGCTGATGCTGGCCTCACGGGTGAGCAAGCTTGTTGCACTCAAGCGGGGGGCGGTCAGCGAACGCAAAGTGGCCATCGTGTTGTTCAATTTCCCGCCCAATGCGGGCAACATTGGAACTGCCGCGCACTTGTCGGTTTTCGAGTCTTTGATGTATACCCTCGCTGGCATGAAAAAGCAGGGGTACCAGGTCAATATGCCCGAAAGTGTGGACGAGCTTCGCGACGCAATTCTGCATGGCAATGCCGCGCAATATGGAGCTGACGCAAATGTCCATACGCTGATCGCAGCCGATGATCACGTCCGGCGCGAACGGTGGCTCAAAGACATAGAGGCGCAGTGGGGTCCAGCCCCAGGCCGCCAGCTGAGCAATGGCAATGCAATCTTTGTATTGGGCAAACAATTCGGCAATATCCTGGTTGCCGTCCAACCCTCATTTGGCTACGAGGGAGACCCCATGCGATTGCTATTCGAGAAGGGTCTGGCGCCGACGCACGCGTTTTCCGCTTTCTATCGCTACCTGCGTGAGGACTTCAAAGCCTCCGCTGTTCTGCATTTTGGAACCCATGGCGCGCTTGAGTTCATGCCGGGAAAGCAAACTGGCCTCGGTGGAAATTGCTGGCCAGACCGCCTCATCGATGACCTTCCGAACGTCTACCTTTACGCCTCGAACAACCCGTCTGAGGGGGCTATCGCCAAGCGGCGGTCCGGGGCCACGCTGGTCAGCTACCTGACACCCCCTGTGACTCAGGCGGGTCTGTACAAAGGGCTAAATGACCTGAAGGTCTCGATCGAGCACTGGCGCGGACTCGAACCGGGCTCTGTCGACCGGCCCGAGACAGCTGCGCTGATCCAGTCGCAGGCCGCCGTGCTCGATCTGGCCCAGGCCGAGCCACTTTGGGATATTAGCGATCAAGGTGACGCTGACTTGCGCGTGGCAAAACTTTCAGACCAGATATTGGAACTGGAATACACACTGATTCCCCATGGCCTGCACGTGACCGGAAAACCATTGTCTTTACCCGAGCGGGTCGACATGCTTCTCGCCATGGCAGAGTCTTCCCACAACATCCGCCTGGATCGCGGGGTCATAGAGTCAATCGTGAGTGGTGCGGGTTTTGACCTCGCCTTGCGCAAAGGCCGGTTGGCAGTGAACGAAGACAACATGGCAATGATGAAGGCGCTCTCTGACGCCAATGAGAAGCTTGGCAAGGATACCGAAGTGGATGCGCTGCTGCACGCACTGGGCGGCGGATACATTCGTCCCGCCCCTGGCGGTGACTTGCTGCGGACGCCAGATGTCCTGCCGACGGGGCGCAACATGCATGGATTCGACCCGTTCCGTATCCCCAGCGCGTTTGCGGTCCGTGATGGCGCGAAGCAGGCCCAATTGTTGCTGGACCGCTTTGCCGAAGATGGCAACGGATTGCCCGAGTCAATCGCCATGGTGCTTTGGGGAAGCGACAACCTCAAAAATGAAGGCACCCCCATAGGGCAGGCTTTGGCTTTGATGGGTGCGTTGCCGCGATTTGACAGCTATGGCCGAATTGCAGGTGCATCGCTTATCCCCCTGGCCGAATTGGGACGCCCACGCGTGGATGTCGTGATCACATTGTCTGGGATTTTCCGGGATCTGATGCCTCTGCAAATCAAATTGCTGGCTGAGGCCGCTTTCCTAGCCGCTTCGGCTGACGAGGCACCTGAAATGAACTGGGTTCGCAAACATGCGCTCGCTTACCAGCAGGAGCACGGTTGCACACTGGAAATTGCGGCTTTGCGCGTTTATGGAAATGCAGAGGGTGCTTACGGTTCCAATGTGAACAATCTGGTGGAAAGCAGCCGCTGGACCGATGAAGGTGAAATCGCGGAAACCTACAAACGCCGCAAAGGCTTTGCGTATGGACGCACTGGCCGCGCCGTGCAGCAAACTGCGTTGCTGCAAAGCGCTCTCGCCGACGTACAGCTGACCTACCAGAACCTGGACTCCGTTGAACTCGGAGTGACTACCGTTGACAATTATTTTGACACTTTGGGTGGAATCACCCAGGCGGTAAGAGTTGCGAAGGGCGGCCGTACGCCACCGGTGTATATCGGCGACCAGACCAAGGGAGATGCGTCCGTGCGCTCACTCAAGGAACAGGTCGCCCTGGAGTCGCGCACGCGCATGCTGAATCCGAAGTGGTTCGAAGGCATGCTGGAGCATGGCTATGAGGGCGTGCGGCAGATTGAAGCCCATGTCACCAACACCATGGGGTGGTCGGCAACGACCGGCCAGGTACAGCCTTGGGTCTATGAACAACTGACGGAAACGTTCATGCTCGACCCAGCAATGCGTGAGCGCCTTGCCAAACTCAACCCGACGGCATCTGCCCGCGTTGCCAATCGCCTGATTGAGGCCTCGGAACGCAACTACTGGCAGCCCGATGCCGACACGCTGGATGCTCTTCGCCGCGCGGGCGAGGAACTGGAAGACCGACTTGAAGGCGTTTTTGATGGAGCCACCGCATGATTGCTGAAACCTTGCCCTTTCCAATGACCAAGACCAAAGCCCTCGCCGAGCGCTCCCGGCTAGACTGGGAAGGCAGCGTGCAAGTGCAACTCGACCCCAGCGTCAAGATCGGCACAGCCAAGGTGTTCGCCATATACGGCAAAGGTGGAATCGGAAAGAGCACCACCTCGAGCAATCTCTCGGCGGCATTTTCCAAAATGGGCAAGCGGGTACTGCAGATCGGATGTGATCCAAAGCATGACTCCACATTCACACTGACCAAAAAAATGTTGCCGACCGTGATTGATGTGCTGGAGACCGTGGACTTCCACGCAGAAGAGTTGCGGGTGGAGGACTTCGTTTTTCCAGGCTACAACGGTGTCATGTGCGTCGAGGCGGGCGGGCCACCAGCGGGTACCGGGTGCGGCGGGTATGTCGTTGGCCAGACGGTGAAGCTGCTCAAAGAACATCACCTCCTTGAAGACACGGACGTTGTCATCTTTGACGTGCTGGGTGACGTGGTCTGCGGCGGCTTTGCCGCCCCGCTGCAGCACGCAGACCGCGCCATGATCGTCACGGCCAACGACTTCGATTCCATTTTTGCCATGAATCGTATTGTGCAAGCCATTGGTGCTAAAGCCAAGAACTACAACGTGCGGCTTGGCGGTGTGATTGCTAACCGAAGCGCCGCCACCGACCAAATTGACAAGTACAACGAAAAAATTGGCCTCAAACTGGCTGCGCACTTTCCGGACTTGGACGTCATCCGTCGCAGCCGCCTGAAGAAGAGCACGCTCTTTGAAATGGAGCCCTCACCCGAACTCGAGGCAGTACAGAAGGAATACATGCGCCTGGCCGCCAACCTCTGGTTGGGCGGCGAGCACTTCAGTGCGGTTCCGATGAAGGACCGCGATATTTTCGACCTGCTGGGCTTTGACTGAGGATGACGGATCATGGCTGAGATCACATATGAACAGCGGCGCGGCCAAATTGAGGATTATTTTGACCGCACAGCTACCGCCGCCTGGGCCAAGCTCACTTCGGACGCGCCCGTCGGACGAATCCGCGCCACGGTGAGAGCGGGCCGGGACCAGATGCGTTCGACCCTGCTCTCCTGGCTACCAGCAAACCTTAGCGGCAAGCGCGTGCTGGACGCGGGCTGCGGCACGGGAGCGTTTGCCGTGGAAGCTGCGCGGCGTGGCGCAGAAGTGGTCGCCATCGACCTGTCTCCCACCCTGGTGAGTCTGGCCCGCGAGCGTTTGCCCGCTGAACTCACCAACCGGATAGATTTCCGTAGCGGGGACATGTTGTCTACGGAGTTGGGCAGCTTCGATCACGTGGTAGCGATGGATTCGGTCATTCACTACTCCGCCAAGGATGCTGTGGATGCGCTGGCTCAGTTGGCACAACGCACCTCGGGCTCTATTGTCTTCACCTTTGCGCCGCGCACCCCGCTGCTTGCCGCGATGATCGCTGTTGGGCGTTTGCTGCCTCGGGGCGACCGTGCACCCTGGCTTGAACCCATGGCAGAAGAAAAAATCGCCACGCTAATGAAGCAGCATGCTTCGCTGGAGGACTGGAGCGCCAGGCGAACCCTGCGTGTTTCGAGCGGGTTTTACAAATCACAAGCCTTGGAACTTGTACGGTCATGCGTGTAAAGACCTTCAGCAGACTTGCCAGGAACCTGCCCGCCAGTTGGCTGCCGTTCGCAGATGTCTCAAGCCCTGGCTTGCCCCTGCCCCGGCTGCTGCGGCTTTCGCTGTTCAAGGTGACGATGGGCATCACCACTGCACTGTTGATCGGGACGCTAAATCGGGTCATGATTGTTGAATTGAGAGTTGCGGCCTGGCTGGTCGCCCTGATGCTGGCCCTGCCTCTGCTCGCTGCTCCGTTTCGCGCAGTCACCGGGTACCACTCAGACACCCACAAGTCTGCGTTTGGTTGGAAGCGGGTTCCATTCATGTGGGGCGGAACGTTGATCCAGTTTATTGGCCTGGCAGCGATGCCGTTTGCGCTCTTGCTGCTCACCGGTGGCTCCTACATCCCAATACCGTCATGGCTGGCCCAGGCATTTGCAGGGTTTGCATTTCTCCTGGTGGGTGCCGGACTGCAAACATCACAAACTGCAGGGCTGGCCCTGGCCACAGACCAGGCCAGTGAGGAAACCCGCCCAAGAGTGGTCGCGCTGATGTACACCATGCTGCTCGCTGGCGCTGTTGGTGGAAGCCTGGTCTACAGTTTTCTGCTGGCTGATTTTTCCGCAGAACGATTGATTGGCGTTGTTCAGGGCACTGCCCAGGTTGTTCTGGTCCTCAATGCCATTGCCCTCTGGAAACAGGAAGCAAGAGATCCGGTCCGGGCAGCTGCCATGAAAAAGGCGCCACCCGCCCCGCCCTTCCGGGAAGTATGGAACCGGTTTATTGCTTCGCCCTATGCACGGCGATTCCTGTGGGCCACCGGCTTTGGTACTTTGGCCTTCAACATGCAGGACATCGTTCTGGAGCCCTACGGCGGCGAGATTTTGCACCTGAGCGTGGGGGCAACCAGCGCGTTGACTGCCATGCTGGCAGGGGGCGGCCTGCTGGGCTTTCTCGTATCAGGGCGTCAGCTGGCGCGCGGCATGGACCCGATGCGACTGGCTGCCTATGGCGCCTTGGCTGGCTTATTTGCATTTTCTGCTGTCATATTTTCAGCCCCGATGGACGCCGGCTGGCTTTTCCGCATTGGTGCTCTTGGCATTGGCTTGGGCGGCGGCCTGTTTGCTGTGGGCACGCTTTTTACCGCCATGCGGATGGAGGGCAAAGAGTCCATCGGACTGGCGCTGGGAGCCTGGGGTGCGGTGCAGTCCACCGCTGCAGGTTTGGCCATGTTCTTCGGAGGAGCGATCCGGGATGTGGTTACCCAGGTTGCAACATCTGGAGCGTTCGGCGAAGGGATGGCCGTGCCATTTATCGGGTACAGCGTCGTCTACCACATCGAAATGCTGTTCCTGTTTATCACGCTGGTAGCCATTGGCCCGCTGGTACGCCGGAACGCCTTGAACAAGCAAAAAAAAGTTCCACCCTCTGCTCTTGCAGGGGTCGTTCAATAGCAATCACCCTGAAATCGCGAAGGAGAAATCGTCATGCACACTATCGGATCAATCACCTCATATATTGACCTTGCACAGATCATCCTGTATGCCTTCTGGGTCTTTTTTGCCGGGCTGATTTACTACCTGGTTCGGGAAAATCACCGCGAAGGCTACCCAATGGATAACGGTTTCAACAACCGGGCGATTGCGACTGGCTGGCCCATTCCTGATCCAAAATCTTACAAGCTTGAGAACGGCAAGACGATCACAGTACCGGACCTCAGCCGCAAGGAGCCGCCGCTGAATGCCTCGCCTTCGACGAGCGCCCAAGATTCAGCGCTGGAACCGCATACCGATGGAATTTCAGATGCGGTAGGGCCCGGCGCCTACACCCTGCGGGAAGACGTTCCTGAACTCAACAGTCACGGAAAGCCCCTGATCCAGCCGCTGCGCGTAGCGTCTGCATTCAGCGTTGCCAAGCAGGACGTCGATCCACGCGGCCTCCCTGTCATCGGCGGTGACGGGAAACAAGGTGGCATCGTGCGGGACATCTGGATCGATTCTTCTGAAATGATGTTCCGCTACCTCGAGGTCGAGACTAGCTCGGCTACCGGTACGCGCAGGGTTCTGCTCCCTGTGCCGTTCAGCCGGATACGCCGCAACCAGATCGAGGTGAATTCAATTTACGGATTGCACTTTGCCGGTGTACCCGGCACGCGGAGCCCGGATCAGGTAACCAAGCTCGAAGAAGAAAAGATCAGCGCTTACTATGGTGGTGGAACGCTTTACGCAGACCCCGCTCGCAGCGAGCCCCTGATTTGACGGCCGGGGAGAGGACGCATGTCAACGCACACGATAGGGCATGAGTACGAATTTGAGCCCCAATATGGGCTGCCGGAACGCTTGCCGGCCGATGAAAGAATCATCTGGCAAGTTTCGCCCGACGTGCCAACACTGGCAAAAAAGGTTTTCCACATCCGCGAGCTGGCGGCCTATTTTTCCGTCCTGCTTGTCGCGCGCGCCGCACCCGAAATTTCCTCAGGGGCAGGCCTGCTACAGATTGCGCTTTCGTTGAAGTGGCTCTTTCCGCTTAGTGTTTTCGGTCTCGCCAGTGTTTGGTTTATCGCCTGGATGACGGCACGTACAACGGTCTATACCCTGACCAACAAGCGCGTTGTCATGCGCCTCGGTATCGTCTTGACGGTCACGTTCAATTTGCCATTCAGCCGCATTGCAGCAGCCGCATTGCGCAAGCATAACGCAGACGCTGGCGACATTACCCTGACCTTGCAGCCGGCAGATCACATTGCATGGTTACACCTTTGGCCTAGCGTTCGTCCCTTTCACCTCGCACACCCCCAACCGATGTTGCGGTGCGTAAGCCATGCAAGCCGTCTGGCAGCTCAGCTGAGTGAGGCATGGTCCGTACATACCGGAATTGCCGCAACGGGCCCCGTCACCGACAAGCCCGTCAACGCCCCCCCGACTGCCCACCCACTACGCCCCCGTACGATATGAGCCACGACCTCTCAATCCAGCACGGACCACACGATAAACCGTTGGGTCCGGACAATTTTCCGCGTTGGGTGCTTTACTGCGCAGGCGGGATCATCGCGTTTTCTCTTCTGTCGGTTGGTCTCATCCGCATCACTGGCAATGGCCCCGACCAGCAGGCCGCCAATGTCGCAATGGAGAGGCTGCTGCGGTTTGAGGATCGTCCCGACGGTGCAGTCGCTGTCATCGACGGTAAGACAGGCGAGACCCTCACCCTGGCGCGGGGTGAGCAAGGGTTTGTGCGCGGCACATTGCGGGCACTCACAAGAGAGCGCTACTCGCGCAACATTGGGAACGGTCCGCCATTTGTCCTAATCGCCCGCACCGATGCCCGCATGACCCTTTCCGACCCGGCAACAGGCCAGCGCATCGATCTTGAGTCCTTTGGTCCGACCAATATGGCCGAATTTGCGCGCTTTTTGGCCATGTCGCCTGAATAGTCATTTGCATTGGAGAGCACCATGAACGCCAGTACCACCATTGACAGTGCCGAGGCCGCGTCACAAAAGGCCCGCGAAGACAATCTTTTGAGCCCCCGCTTCTACACGACCGACTTCAAGGCCATGGACCGCCTCGATGTATCGGCCATACGGAAAGAGTGGGATGTGATGATGGCAGAGTATGAAGGTGACAACAACCACGACCATTTCCAGCGCACACCGGAATTTGCGCAGGAGGTGGCGGAACGCTTCTCAGAGGTCAGCCCTGAAATGCGCAAGGAGTTCCTGGATTTTCTGATCTCATCCCTGACTTCCGAGTTCTCCGGCTGCATTCTGTATAACGAGATTTTCAAAAACGTTGACAACCCGGACATCAAGCAGCTCATGCGTTTCATGGCGAGGGACGAGTCCCGCCATGCAGGCTTCATCAACCAGTCCCTCAAGGATTTCGGACTGGGCATCGATTTGGGAAGCTTGAAACGGACCAAGGCGTATACCTACTTCAAGCCCAAGTACATTTTTTACGCAACTTATCTGTCCGAAAAAATCGGCTACGCCCGGTACATAACCATTTTCCGGCAGTTGGAAAAGCACCCAGAGAAACGCTTCCACCCCATATTCCGCTGGTTTGAGCGCTGGTGCAATGACGAGTTTCGCCATGGAGAATCCTTCGCGCTGATCATGCGGGCCAATCCGGGCCTGCTAAAAGGTGGCAACGTCTACTGGATCCGCTTCTTTCTTCTTGCCGTGTACGCGACCATGTACGTACGTGACCACACTCGCCCGATGCTGCACCAGGAGATGGGTCTTGAGTCAACCACCTACGACTACACCGTGTTTCGCATCACCAATGAAATAACACGCCAAGTGTTTCCTGTCATGCTGGACATCGACCATCCTGCCTTCCGGGCCGGGCTCTCTAGCCTCTTTCATGTACAGGTGCGAATGAATGCTGCAAAGGCGCGAGGTGGTGTTTGGGGGGCATTGTCCCGCGCTGCCTGGGCTGTGCGCGGTGCATGGACATTTTTGCGTCTCTACACATTGCCGGTGTTGCAGAACAAATTGCCGGAAAACGCGCGCATGGTACCCGCCTGGTAAATAAAAGTCCAGAGCCATCCCATGTCCGAGACCTTGCTCGCGATTGTTTTCGCGATTTTCATCTGGTGGTTCAGCACGGGAATTGTGATTTTGCTCAACCGGATGTCGCGCAATGCCATATCAGTCAGCCTGCTGATTTCCTCACTGCTTTGCGTTGCTGCACTCTTTGGTCTGATGCGTACATCCCGGCAAATCGACATTGCCAGCACATATTGCGCTTTCACATGTGCCTTGCTTGCATGGGGATGGAATGAATTGAGCTTTCTGACCGGCTGGATTACCGGCCCCCGAAAGTCGGCGATTAGCCGGGAGGTGACAGGCCGACTCCGCTTTGTCGAATCTTGCCGGGCAGTCATTTGGCATGAACTGGGCATCCTGTTTATTGGTGTGGCCATCATTGCCATCAGTTGGAATGCCCCCAACCAGGTAGGCACAGGCACCTACTTGGTGCTGTGGATCATGCGAACAAGTGCAAAACTGAATTTGTTCCTAGGCGTTCGAAACCTCAGTGAAGAATTTCTACCGCCACATTTGGCCTATCTGCAGAGTTTTTTCCGACGCCGCGCAATGAATTGGTTCTTCCCGCTGTCGGTGTCGGCGGCTATCGCCTGCCTGGCGATACTTGTGTCCAAAACCCTCGTTGCAGATCAAGTCGCCATCGCACTAGGCCATACGCTGATTGGAACCATGCTGGCGCTCGCCATTGTCGAACATCTCTTGCTGGTTTTGCCTGTGGATACCACGGCACTCTGGCGCTGGGCTATCCGGAACAATGGAAAAGGCGGCGCCAAATCTCTCGATATCGGGAAAACCGGTCCCTCCAGCAAAAGTTCCCCAGCGTATTTCGCAAGCAAGTCACCTGTGGCAGAGGGTCAAATTTTGGATCCGCATGACAAATTTTTTCAAGTCCGCTAGCGGCGCGATTCCGGTTGCCGCTGCATCGGGTAGCGGTATTCACTATTCTGTTGAGCGTTCCATGCCCGTCTCTCGCGACAGCAAGAGCGGGCCAAGCGCAATTGTCATCGGGAGCGGGTTCGGCGGCTTGGCCGCTGCCATCCGCTTGGCAGTGAAGGGCTGGCGGGTACAAGTTCTCGAAAAACTGGACGCTCCCGGCGGCCGGGCCTATGTCTGGAAGCAGGACGGTTTTACCTTTGACGCCGGCCCCACGATCATTACTGCGCCATTCATGCTCGATGAGTTGTGGGCGCTGGCAGGCAAACGGTTCTCAGACGATGTGCACCTTGTCCCGATGGAGCCCTTCTACCGCATCCAGTTCGATGACGGCTCCTGGTTTGACTACAGTGGTGATCCGGATCGCATGCGCGCCGAAGTTGCCAGATTCTGCCCGGAGGATTTGCCAGCTTACTCCCGGTTTCTGGCAGAGGCTGACCGTTGCTACAAACTGGGATTTGAAGACTTGGGCAGTGTCCCCTATGAAACATTGGGCGACCTGATCAGTGCTTCGCCAAAAATCATCAAGATGAAAGGCTGGCGCAGTATTTTTCGCATGGCGTGCGGCCACTTCACGAACCCCAAGCTGCAGATCGTGATGAGTTTTCACCCCTTGCTCATCGGCGGCAACCCGATGTCAGTGACCTGCATCTACAGCCTCATCAACACCCTGGAGCGCCGCTTCGGTGTTCACTGGGCCATGGGCGGCACGGGGGCGATCATATCCGCGATGGTTCGCCTGCTCGAAAGCCTGGGTGGCACCATTCGCTACAACGCCCAGGTTCAACGGATTGACCTTGAACCTCAGCCGACGGGGCGCGGTCGCGCAAAGGGAGTGACGCTCTCCGAAGGTGAGCAGATTGCTGCGGATATTGTCGTGTCCAATGCAGACACCATGTGGACATACAAAAACCTGTTAGATCAGAAATACCGCCGTCATTGGACCAACAAGCGGATTGAAAAGAGTCGACAGTCCATGGGGCTTTTTGTCTGGTACTTTGGGACAAACCGGCGCTATGACGATGTCCCCCACCACATGATGCTTTTGGGGCCGCGATATGAGGGCCTTTTACAGGATATTTTCAAGCGGCACGTCATTCCCGAGGACTTCAGCCTGTATTTGCATCGCCCCACTGCGACGGATCCTTCGATGGCTCCAGCGGGGTGCGACGCCTTCTACGTCCTCAGCCCTGTTTCGCATCTTGAGAGCGGAACAGACTGGAAAACGAAAGCAGAGAGCTATCGGATGGCTATTGCCAAGGCACTGGAGGCAACGGTTTTACCTGACTTGCAACACCATGTTGTGACATCCCGCGTAACCACGCCCCTTGATTTTCAAGACCGTTTGCTTTCCTTCAAAGGCGCTGCCTTCGGCATGGAACCGTTGTTGCTCCAAAGCGCCTGGTTCAGGCCTCACAACCGCAGCGAGGACATTGATGCACTGTTTATGGTTGGCGCCGGAACACACCCGGGAGCAGGTGTGCCCGGCGTGTTGATGTCTGCCAAGACGCTGGAAATGGTTTTGCCCGACATCAAGGCTTTTGCCTGATAAACGAACAGGAAGGATTTTTGTCAATGCAATTTGAACAGCGCTTCTCCCCGGTCATTCCACCATTCGATTTGGCTGCGTGCCGCAACCTCATGCGTGGAGGCTCGAAATCGTTCTTTGCGGCGTCGCTCTTGCTGCCCACGCGCATGCGCGCGCCTGCCACGGCCCTCTACGCTTTCTGCCGGATCGCCGACGACGCCGTCGATACAGGCGCTGACCCGCATATTGCAATGCAAGACCTGGCGAATCGCCTTGACCTGATTTATGACGGACGGCCTGGATTCGTAGAAGCAGATCGGGCTCTGGCCCATGTCGTGCATCGCTATGGGATTCCGCGCGCCCTTCTCGATGCCCTGCTCGAAGGTTTTCTTTGGGACGCTCAAGGACGAAAGTACGAAAGCCTGCAAGACATCGAAGCGTATGCCGCACGTGTGGCAGGATCTGTCGGGGCGATGATGGCGCTGCTCATGGGCGTGACAAGCGAGACCGCACTTTCGAGGGCATGCGAGCTGGGCGTGGCGATGCAACTGACGAATATCGCGCGCGATATTGGCGAAGACGCGCGAAATGGGAGGCTCTACATTCCGCGCAACTGGTTCTCCGATTCAGGCATGAATGCAGATCAATGGATGGCAGATCCGCAATTCAATCCAGATATAGCGCAGTTCACGCAGCGTTTGCTGAGACGTGCTGACGCGCTTTACGAACGGGGCGACGTGGGTGTGCAGGAGTTGCCTTGGGATTGCAGACCAGCCATTCAGGCAGCGAGGCTCGTTTACGCGGAAATTGGTCGGCAACTTGAGCGTGCAGGATTGAATTCCGTGGACCATCGCACGGTCGTAAGCAAGCGCCGCAAGCTCTTGCTTATCGCCAGAGCCGCTGCGCTTGCAGTCAACGGACCTTCCGCTGCTCCGCGCGGCCTCGAGCCGCTGGAGGCGACACAGTTTTTGCTGCGCTCAATGCAGGGCGCCGAATATGTTGGTCAAAATCGCAATGCATGGCGTGTACCCGAGCGGAGTTTTGAGCAGCGCGTCGAGTGGATGGTGGATCTATTTGGGCGACTTGAACAGCGCGAGCGCGTCATTCGCTAGGCCATGATTGAACTTGTCCTCCTGGTAGCGATTGTCATTCCCCTGTGCTGGTGGCAGCTTTGGGATGTCTCCAAAGCCCAAAAGGAATCTGCCCGCAAGCGGGAGGAACGTGCGCGTGGAAACCTGGAGTCTGGAGCAAACAATGACGCCAGTCAATCAGGTAGCGACATCGCCTGACACGACAGGACTGAGTGTGCGAATCTGGATCGCGCGTGCCGCCGGCGGCTTGGCAGCCGCCGGTGGATTCAAATACGGCTATAGCTTTGGAGATCAGCTCGGGGGTCTGCTGCTGGGCATTGCAATGGGCCTGAACGCCGCTTTGTTCTGCCTTTTTATGGCGAATGGATTCACTGGGTTCCTAGCTCGCCACGCGAGCCCAACGTCGGAAAAATCCAGCCATGCACCCTAGGCTAGCTTACTTGCCCGTGCGCTTGTTGTGCTCGGAAAACTGGCGAACGAGCCAGAACACGAAAACAATACCCCAGAGCAGAAAAAGTATTTGGTGAACTTTCAAGATGAACTCCAGTCATTGACGGGTTGATAAGGTCAGACATCAGGTCTTGCAGTTTAAAGGGATTGGTGGCCTTCGTACAAGGCTTGGCGCGAACTAGCAACACGCGTCAGGCACAGCGAGGTCATGACGATGACAGTGGCGAATAGGAGCGCTATCTCGATGACATAAACCATTGTGTAGCCGATTGCAGGCCCTGCCAAGGCGGGTCCAAATGTTCCCCGGGCGGCCATCGCGCTCACGGCATCCCGCATGATTCCGCCTGCGGCTACGGCGATGCCAGCGGCGGTCGCCTGCACAGCGCCCCAGGCACCGAGGGCCAGGCCAGTTTGCTCTTTTGGAGCACGATTCATGGTGAGGGTAAGGTTGCCGTGGCTGAACAAACCAGCGCCAAAACCGACTAGGAGGGTGCCAAAGCTAAACAGGGCGATGGACTGGTTGGATGAGGCGAATATGATAGCGGCAAATGCTGGGATACCCACCATGGCACCGTTGGTCGCCATGCGCGCAGGATCGGCGCCCTTGTTGAGCACATAGGAAGCCAGGGTAAATCCGGCCAAACCCCCTCCCGCCAGCGCTGCAGTCAACCAGGTTGTCTGACCGACACTCATGCCAAGAACCTGCCCGCCGTAGGGCTCGATCAGCACATCCTGCATGCTGAAGGCGAGCGTCCCGAGGGCGATGGCCGTCAGGCGTGCGCGCGCGCCGTCGTTGTCCATATGCAGTTTCCAGGCTTGTTTGAAACCCAATGGGGGCTTAGCTTTCATGCGTGAGTAGCGGGCAGGGTTGCGCGTCTCCTGCTTCCATAGCGCAATTCCATTGAGCATAAGCGTGACAACTGCCGAGGCTTGAATCACTTGTACGAGCCTGGCGGGACTGAACTCAGCCAATGCTGCTCCAAAAACGATTGCACTCACGATCGTGCCCAGCAAAAGCATCACGCACATCAGCCCCACAACGCGGGCATGGGACTCTACCGGTACCAGATCCGTTGTGAGCGCCAGCCCCGCCGTTTGCGTTGTGTGCAAGCCCGCTCCCACCAGGAGAAATGCGATACCGGCACCCAACCAGCCTACCCATACAGGCCAATGGCTGGCATTGCCACCACCGGATAGCACAAGCAATGCAAACGGCATGAGCGCAAGTCCTCCAAACTGGATCATGCTGCCCATCCAGATATAGGGCACACGGCGCCATCCCAACTCCGAGCGATGGGTATCGGATTTGAAACCAATCAGGGCGCGAAAAGGAGCGTAAAGCAAAGGCAAGGCGATCATCATCGCGACGACAGTGGCCGGGACGTGTAGCTCCACGATCATGACCCTGTTGAGGGTCCCAACCAGCAGGACAAGCGCCATGCCTACTGAGACCTGGAACAGCGAAAGGCGCAAGAGGCGCGAAAGCGCTACGTCCGCTGTGGCGACGTCGGCGAAGGGCAAAAACTTCGGGCCTAACTGGGCCCAGCCAGATATCAGCTTGTAGGTAAAGCGTTTCATGGGATCAATTCGATGTGGACCGGAACCAGACAGGTTCCGATCCACCGACATAGCGTCGCAAGGTCACCATGGAGGGTGCCCGGATGACGGCTACTTCTTCTTTCCGGGATCGGGGTCCGCCGCTACCGCAGAGGGTGCCGCTGGAGCGGCAGTCATAGCCGCGGCGTTGCCATTGAGGTATTTGGGCAGCCACGTGGTATGGGTCAGGAGCGCGTAGTGCACCGCGAAGGAGCTTACTGCGACCGCACCCAGAAACACCGGGATACCAACGGATGGTTTTACAACCAACCAGATTTTTCCGTAGATCATGGTGACTCCTTTGTGCCTATTTCAGCCAGGGTGAATAGATGTAGGCAAAGAGGTGGGCCAGCACGGCAATGAAACCAAAGATCTGCGTCCCTTGAATCAAGTGACGATGCAGTTCCTCAGCTTCCGGCTCCGTGAGCCCAGTCGGCCAAACCTTTGTAGGGTCCGATTTGTATGACATGGTTTCTCCATAGACAAGATCACAAACACGCAAAACCTGCGTGCGGGTACTGACAAGGCACAAGACTTTGCGCCGATTTGTAATTTATGCTAGACATTTCATAATGTCAACCACTCTTTACGTCAAAGTTTGCGGGGCATGCGCCATGGCAACATCAGCCGCACGGCCATTGACGCGACGCGCTGGGCATCGAGCGTCTCGTGCACCGATGTAACCAGCTCACCCAAAAGCCCGGACTTCAAGACGGACCGCACATAAAAAGGCGTGTCCTCGAGCGTTCGCTCGATGATCGGCTTCATGCCTGGGTCTGATCGCATGGTTCTGTCGATATGCCACTTTGAGCGAGGCACGGCGGAACGCGGTGGCGCCTCAAAAGCGCTCGCAAGCCCCGATGGCGAAAAGCGTTGCGCAATCACACGATCAGGGCCGGTTAGCAGACGTACGTCATACACCACAGCGGTGTCACCACCAGGCATTGCAGAGCGAGCCCAATCCCAGCTGCGGAAACCCCGATCAACTGGCTCATCTCCTTCGTTGCTATCCAGGTATGCGTCACCTGCCCAAGCGAGGCGAGGCTGCCCGAAATCCACTTCAATTCGGGAACATGGCCCTATGGGCCCCCAACGGTGCCGCCCCTCGGCATCCAGGTCGGTGACAAATGCGCTCAACCCCTTGGGTGTGACAGTTACGCGCCCACAAACAGGTCTTGGAACCGGCACGCCCCACTCGTCAATCTCGAAGATCAGCGAGCGGCCATTCCAGTAGACCTTGCTCGGACCTATCGTGAACGATTGCGCCGTGCGATTCACGTGCCGGCGCCCGCGTTCGGTCATGGTCCATCGACTGCCCGAAGCACCATATAGCGCCACATTCAGGGCGCAATGGTTTTCGGCATCCGCCATTCCCGCCGACCGGCCGCGAGCCCACGCATAGTAGGGCGAGAAGACACTGCCGACAAAGGCTATCAGCGAGATGCCGTTTTCGCCATCATCGCTGAGAGCGTCGACATACCACCAGAGATAGCCACCCGGCGGGACCGGCTGGTCGAATCGAGGTGTGCCATCAGCGTCTCGGCCGCCAAACGCCCGGACATTGCCGCCATGGGCACACCAGGACCCGGATGGACGCTGCCCCCCGCCAGATACAGACCCGGCACCGCGCTCATTGACGGGGGGCGCTGAAACGCGGACATCCAGCCGTGTGTCGCGCGGCCGTATAAAGCTCCGCCCGTTGCCGGGAATAATCGGTGAAAGTCGTGCGGTGTCGTTTGCACTACTTCGTGGGCCTGTGGCTGCACTATCAGGCCACATTGGCGCAACAGTGCAAGACTTCGGATTTGGCATGATTCTGTCTCCGGTCCATCAAATTGGTTGCGATCACCGTCTGCTGGCGCATTGACCAGACACAGCAGGCGCTCGGCTCCATCGGATTGGCTCGAGGCATCGTTGCGATCCTGTGCGCAGACATAGACGGTTCCCTGCTCTGGCAATCGGCGGTGCCGGAAAATGTCTGAGAACTCACTGGCGTAATCCGTATCGAAAAAAACGTTGTGCCTTACCAATGGGAACCCGTTGGCCCGGGTATTCATTGACCAGGTCATGGCTGAGAGTGAGCGATGCTGGCGGCTGATGGCCTTTGCTGCTGGCCGCACATGCTGGCCGAGCAGGCCGGTGGCCAGCGCCTGGGAATCGCCATTGAACAGTACGGAATCCGCAGCAATATGCTCGCCGTTTCCAAGAATGGCACCACTGGCACGGCCGTTGCGCACGACAATTTCGCGGCAGGCAATACCGTATCGAAACTGCACCCCTTTGCGCTCAGCCAGACTTGCCAGTGCAGTGGCCAGCGCATGCATGCCGCCCTGCACGGACCAAACACCGTCAAGCTCGACTTGCGCTACCAGCATCAAGGTCGCTGGCGCGGCCCAGGGTGAGGAACCGCAATACGTTGCATAGCGTCCAAAAAGTTGTTGCAGCCTTGGGTCATGAAAATGGCGTGCCAGTGAACCCCACAAAGTTGCGAAGGGACCCAGCCCCATCAGTACCGATAGACCGCTCGGACCCAGGTCCCTGGCAATGCTTCTCAGGGTTGGCCGCTCGCAGCGAATGTAGGGGCCTTCCAGCACCTGGTACAAGGCCCGGATCTCTTTGCAAAACGCCAGGAAGCGCTTCCCTTCCGCTGGACTGCTGAACGCACTGATGGTATCGGCCGAACGCGCAATATCGGAGAAGATATCCAGATAGCCGGAGGTCCCGCGCCAGGCATGCCTGGCCAGGACATGAATGGGCTCAAGCGTTACCAGGTCGGACATTGATACCCCCAGTTCCGCCAGCAGCTGGTCAAACACCCATCGCATGGTGAACACCGTAGGGCCGGAGTCGATCCCTTTGCCATTCACCATGACTTGGCGCATCTTGCCTCCCGGTCCTTTTGCAGCTTCGACGACGGTAACCGCAAGGCCCCTGTGGGCGAGGACCAGGGCGCTGATCAGACCCCCGATCCCGGCGCCAACGATAACCACGGAATGGTCTTTTGTTGGAAGCTTAGCTTGCATGGTTGACCGTGCGCGCCAACGGATAGCGGCACCCCTTCCAGACGCCGGTGATTTCCAGCGGCAAATATCGTACGAACAGGGACTCCGAAAAGAACTGATTTGCATGGGCAGCGCGAATGGCCTCGAGATGCGCGCCCGAGCGGGCATAGGCATCCATCGCCCCAACGGAATCCCAAACGCTGAAGGTAGCCTGCCTCAGGAACGGTGCTTCTCCGAGACCTACTGCCAGCTGGCATCCTGGTGCGGACTCCAGCGAGCGCTGGGCTGCGGGCGCATACCGCCAGAATGCAGTTGCCTTGGGCAGTTGAATCGAAGCCCGCGTGAGAGTAGCTATGGGTCCGGCGGAGGGCATCAAGGTCGACGGCGTGAACTGAATGGAGTCCCAGCTTCCCCGGGTCGACCAGGCCTTCATCTTCAAAATGCAGTACTCTCGGGAATGCTGCCGGTAGCCTGCCGTGACGTCTGAGAAATGAATGAACTCATCGGCTGCAGCTTCATTGCTAAAGATTGCAAAAAGCCCTTGACGCGATTTGCTCGGACGCAAGCCAAATCCTCCCTCGTAACCGCTTCCAAGCACCTTGGCAAAACGGAGACACGGGGTGGATCGCAAGGCCCGTGGCCCGCGAACAAGCCGGGACCATCCCCAAACAACGGACTCTGGAGCCATGTCCGCAAGCAGCAATACTGCTACCTCATCAGAAAGCGCTGCCGGCGAAACTGGTTCGACGGCTCGTGGCCCAGAAGCTGCCCTGCGGGTAAGCGCCCGCTGCGTAAGTGTCGCAGCGAGCAGCTCAGTCACTTCTTGGCCACAACTTGAAGTTCAGGAAAATCCTTTGCCATTTCCGCGCCATACAGCGGTTTAAAGGCACCTTGGTGGCATGTATTGCAATTGACCTTGGCAGCGTCATTTGTCGGCCCCAGGCGTTTCGCCGGAAAGGTGGATGTGAGCGGAATCAAATAGTCATTGTTCAAGTCGCGGGCCATTCGTATTCCATGCCAGGCGGTCGCCCGCTGTGGGCGGGACTCTTCCCAAGACTGGAAGCTGCGGCTGTTGTGGCAATAAGTGCAGTTCACACCCAGCGATTCCGACATATGCACCATCAAGCTGTAGGTGTGTTCCGTCTGCTTCAGCGAGCTGCGGTTCGCATCGGCACCCGTCGCAGCCAGCGCCTGCTTGCCGTTGACCCTGATTTCTGCTGAGTCCTTGAGATAGGGCGTTAGCGGATCAAATGGCAACGAAGTCAATCCAGCTGACTTGGAGGCGAGGTTTTGACCTGCAAGGTCACCCAGCAATCCGTTGGCATATTTCCTGTCTTTCGGTGCAAACCAGACGTTTGCGGGAATATTGTTTCCGCGGTGGCAGGTATAGCAGGTAACTCCGGTGGAAGCCACGTGCTGCTTCCAGTCGCTGTTGATGTGCTGCGTCATCTGAATCATGCGACGCGCCACCACTTTCGTGTATTTGCCATCGTCCGCAAAATTCTCGGGGTTATGACAATACGCGCACCCAGCCTCTGGAGCGACCCATTGGGTAATGGATGCCATGTGGCGGGTGAATTGCGCGACACTCAGATCACCCAATATCTGGACATTTTTGAATACATCCTTGGCCTTGGGCCCATCAGGGCTTGCAGCGTCCAACGCGACTGGAGCCTGATTGGCCGCCAGCTTGACTGCAACGGTCCGCGGGTTGTTGACCTGTTCCATGCCCGTCCCGCGAAAACCATTTTGGCTGGCAACGATGGGCGGGCGCTCACACCCAGTCAGCAGCAGGGCCAACAGGGCATACGATCCCATCGCAAGGGTACGTAAGGTACGGTTCATTATTTGCCTCCCAGAAGAGCCGGGTCCACAACCGCGGGAACCACATGAGGGTAGCCGGGTACAACGTGGTGCTTGACCGACCACAGATACCAGTTGTCCACTACCGTGCCGGTCAACAAAATCCCGATGCCGCCCACCAGCGGGCACAACACGGCAAACCACCATGCCCAGCGGTGAATGGACTCCATCGTCGCATTGAAGCCCATGGTCCAGCGCCAGAAGAGCGCCGCCCGCTCCGAGGCCGTACCGCGATCAACAATTTGTTCAATTTCGCGCTCTCCACCAAATCGGCTCACCGCAAGGATTGTTGCGCCGTGCATGGCAAATAGCAGGACAGAACCATAGAGAAAAACAATGGAAAGGGCGTGGAACGGGTTGTAGAACAAATTGCCGTAACGCAATGAAATGGCGGATGTCCAATCGAGGTGAGGGAAAATTCCGAAGGGAACCGATTCAGACCAGCTACCCATCAGAACAGGACGGAAGAACCCGCATACGAGGTACAGCCAGATCGCGGCAGCGAATGCCCAGGCGATGTGGGTCCCCAGGCCCAACTGCCTGGCGCGGCGATACGTGCGTGCCCACCAAAGCAAAAGGGAAGCTGTGAGCATGAAACCCGCGATGTTCCACCACCCACCTTGTGCCAGAGGCGGAATACTCAGCCCGTAAGCCGGCGGGGGCGGTTCCAAGGCAAGCCAGAACAACTGGCGCACGAACTGGATCGGATCCCAGTCTACCGAAGCCAGCATGTTCAAGCCGATGATGTTGAAGGCCAATGTGCCGCACAGCAGCGACGCTACGCCAAGCGCTCCAAGATAGATCGGGCCGATTTGCGCGTTGCCCAGCCGACCAAACAGATGGACCAAAAAGGGTTTGCCAGACCGCTTCCAGTCCCCGCGGGGCAAGGGAACCCCATCGTGCAAGGGGCCAACCGGCTGTATGGAAGTGAACAGGTTTTGGTATTCAGCCATGATGTTCTCCGTGTCGGTCTATGAGCGCCAAATCGGCATGTTGAGCCACCACCCCCACCACTCAGGCCAGGCTCCTGTCCAAAAAGGGCCGCTGATCACAATGCAAAGCGCTGAAAACCAGACCGCCGCAAGGGCAAGAAACAGGCCCAAGCGGTGAATACCAAGGGTACCGACGGAGTACCCGATGAAATCGCGGAAGAATGTGTCTTCATGTTCCGGCGACTTCACATGTTCGCCGTTGCCGGGGTTGGTCGCGGACAAGACCAAGCCACCGTGCATGGACAGGGCAAGGGTGGTCGTGAAGAACAAACTGACCGCCACCATATGGGCGGGGTTGTAGTGAAAGTGAAGATACTGGTATCCGGTATTGCTCACCCAGTCGAGGTGACTGTAAATACCATAAGGGAAAGCGTGGCCCCATGCACCCATCAAGACGGGGCGAATCACCTCCAGCGTGACATAGGCCAAAATTGCAAAACTGAAAGCGAAAGGAACATGAAGTCCTATTCCCAGCTTTCTGCAGATCTCCACCTCGCGGAGAGCCCAGGACACGAATGACCCGATAGCGCAGACCGTGATGATTTGCCAGAGCCCGCCTTCTCGGAGGGGGGCAAATCGCAGGCCATACGACAAGTCCGGCGGTGCAATGTTAATTTGCCATAGGTTCCATGTGGGGCCGATTGCAGCGCCCCACAGGATCAGCGCTGTCCCGGACAACGCAAAAAATAGTGTTGTGATTCCGAAGAATCCGACATAGAAAGGACCGACCCAGAAGTCGAAAAGCTCGCCTCCGATCAGTGTCCCACCGCGAACGCGGTACTTGCGCTCAAAGCTCAGCATGGCCATTTTGCATCCTTCGACCGTCATACGGCCTTACTCAGGTGGCAGACACATCGGTCGCAGGACCGCTGCATCTGCCGTTGAAACGAAATGAATCGTTACTTTTGCGGCAGAGCCGCGTTTTGAGCAGCCTTCGCGGCCTTGACCGTGTCTGGATGCCATGTGTTGAGGTTGTAGCGATCCGAGCTCAACTGGACCAGATGGATCACTGTTGCAGTGAATCCGATCAGGAGTCCAGTAAACACGATCGCTTTTCGCGGATCGATCAGTTTCCAAATGCGCCACATAAGATTTTCCTTTTCAGTGGTTTAAGTTAATTGAGAAATCACTGTGTACACGGCAGACTTCACACCGACCATAACGGACTTTGAGTTTTCTGCCCCTGGCAGCCATGTACGCCAGTTAAGCGTAAACAACTGCCCCACCACGGCCATCGCCATAAAGACGCAGAAGAGCAACACAAAAATCTTCCGGTAGCCATTGAGGTGGCTGTCGGAGATGAATGGGAAGTCCCCTTGGATTCGGTGGTTCATATGTATTTCACCAGTGGGTTTCGTCAATACCAGGGACGCCATATCCACACCAGGATGTGGGCAAAGACAGCACCGGCGAAGAACAAGAGGAATCCCTGCGTGTAATACTTGTGGAACTCTTGCGCTTCTTCGTCTGTCAGCCCTGACGGGTTGCCTGATTCAGCCATAGTTAGCACCTTTCTCTAAAAGCCTTGCGGCATTTCCCATGCCCTTTCGGAACACGGGCACGAATTGCCAAGGGCAAGATGCCCCTGACACCCTTGCATCCGGTCTCCCGGATGCCTGTACGCACACTCAAACCAGGGAGTCCGCAGGTCATGCGGCAACCCCAGCCTTTGAATGTCCGAACAATTCCGAGAAACGGGCGGCTTCAACGCTGCTGCGCCCGGTTTCTCTTGCGTCCCTCTCTGCACGGTCGCGCATCTGCTTCGCGGCGGAGATACGGACCAACACCGGCTGCGACTCAAGCAATTGCTCCATCAACTTCTGGGCGTCGGGATTCCAGGCAATGGTCTCGGTGCTGGCGGCCCTGCCGGGCGTCGCCTCGATCCTGTCCATTTCTGTTCCAAGGGGAAGGATGTGAAACAAGGCATCAAAAAGAGCATTGCAAAATTCCTGGATGATGTAGGTGGCACCTGCATAGCCCATGAACGGCGTTCCGGTGTGGCGGCGAATGATCGGAAGCGGAAAACTAGCGGGTATGAAGCTGGTTTTCATCATTCCACCTCCGCCACATTCGGCCAGATAGATCCGCTCGTTGTAGCTTCCATAGAGGACAAGTGGCGTCCTTTCGGTCACCAGCTGGCGCACTGCAGCGTTGTCGGTTTTTGCGCCCGCGTATCGCGCCACCGCGAAATTGCAGGGCAAACCCATCTCGTCTTCCAGAAAGTGGCGGATCCCCCGTGTGTAGGTTTCGTTGGCGACCACGCCAAAGTTGGCCGTGCCGAAAAAATCCTGCGTCACGGACCGCCACAAGTCCCAGATAGGCTTGATGGTGGAGTGTTTTTCACGCTCAATGAATGGTTCCGGATCGAGCCCGAGAATCTCGCCCAGCGAGCGAAGAAACTTCGTTGTGCTGTGCAGCCCGATAGGTGCTTGAAGATAGGGCCGCTCAAGTGCCTCGCACAGCATGCGACCGAACTCCCGGTACATACAGATATTCGCATCGGCTTCAACCAGTCGTGAGACGTCTGCAAGATGGCTTCCCAACGGGAAAACCATATTGATCTCGGCACCGATGCCTTGCACGAGGCGTCGGATTTCCGCCAGGTCGCTCGGCGAATTGAAAGTGCCGTAGCTGGGTCCAATGATATTGACGCGCGGCTTTTCTCCAGCCTTGCGCTCACGCGCCGGCACTTGATGCAGGCCATACTGCTGCCAGAGCCAGTACATGGCACGATTGGCGCATTGCCATTGATCCTCGTCGATAGTCCGTGGCAGGAACCGCTGTAGGTTGGTGCCTTCCGGCGTCACCCCACCACCGATCATTTCGGCAATTGAACCTGTTACGACGACCGATGGCAAATCCGGGTCAAGCGTGCCATGGGCCCTTCGCATGGACACCTCGGTTCCCTCGCGGCCCAACTGCTCCTCGGCGAGGCCTGTGACGACGATGGGCAACTCATGGGGCGGCAGGGCATCCGTGTAGTGCAACACCGAGGTTACAGGCAGGTTTTCGCAGCCCACTGGCCCGTCAATCACCACCTGAAGTCCTTTGATGGCCGTGAACACATAGACGGCACCCCAATACCCCCCAGCGCGGTCATGGTCAAGGACAAGCATCAGATCATCTCCTCGGCTTTACGCTTCTTGAGCATTTTTTGGAGTTGGCGTTTGGTTTCGGCCTTGAATTCGGGGCGGTCCTGGGGAATGCCGTTGGCACCCTCCCACACGCCCGCTGAATGGCCTGAACCTGCCTCACCGAAAAAGTCCTTCATCTGGTCAAATCGGACCTTGTTGCCAATGGCCGCGTTGATCACAGTGGCCAAAGACCCGGCACCCGCTGGACCCATCAGCGGGCGGGCTGAAATGAGATTCGTGAAATACAAAGCCGGGATGCTCATTTCTTTGGCAGTCTGCACGACGGGCGTGGTGCCAATTGAAAGATCCGGTTTCCATTCGTGCATGGCCGCCAGATCTTGCTCCAGAGAGGCGCGGTACTGGACATGCACGCCGCGTGCTTCGAGCCATTCACAGTCCGAGGCACTCCACGGTGTACGCGGGCAGGCTGTACCGACGTAGCGCAGATCGGCACCACTTTCCACCAGCAGACGCGCGACCAGCAACTCCGAGCCCTCGTAGCCGCTGAGCGTGATGCGGCCCTTGATTGGCATGCTTGCCAGCGCCCCTTTGATGGCTCCGAGCATGATGTTTTTGACCATGTCGATCTTGGCTTGGGGCACGTTGGCTGCATTACCTATCGCCTGTAGCCAGGCTTCGGTTCCGTCATGCCCCACTGGTGCAGAACCGACGACGGGACGCCCGGCGGCTTCAAATTCTCGGATGCTTGCGGCGTAAAAAGGATGGATGGCAGCAACCGCAGCGCAGTCGAGAGCTGCGTACAGTTCCCGCCACTCACGGGTCGGAACAACGGGCCCTGCTGCAATACCCATAGGTTCGAGCATGCGGCCAATGATGACCGGATCTGCTGGAAACATTTCCCCCAGCAAGCTGATTGTCGGTTTGTCCGCGCGGCCGTTTCGGGGTGCCTGTACAGGCCCGGCAAGAATTTCCTCGCGGGCGTATTTGAGCATCGCTCCGGAAAGAACATCCTTGGCTTCGGCGTGCGTGGGGACGCCAAACCCTGGCACATCGATGCCGATAATTCGGACACCGTTGATCTCTTTTGGCAGCAGTTGCAGCGGCACACCGCTCGCCGTCGGGACACACAAATTGATGATGACAATAGCGTCGTACTTGGCAGGATCAGCCTGCTCGTAGACCGACTCACGAATATCCTCGAACAATTTGCCGGTGACGAGGGACTCGGAGTTGAACGGGACGTAACCAACACTGCGCCGCGCTCCGTAGAAATGCGAAGTGAAGGTGAGCCCATAGACGCAGCAGGCAGAGCCGGAGAGGATGGTCGCGGTGCGACGCATGCGCAGGCCGACACGCAATGAACCAAAGGCTGGACACATGCTTTGGGGCTGATCGTGCGGACCCGCATTCGGGTTGACTGGATAGTCCTTGGCGTACTGCGCAAGGATTTCCGATTTCCCGGAGGCTTTGGCAGCGGCCAGCATTTTTTCGCCCCCGGCATGACAACCCATGCCATCGCCCTCTATGGCGCTCGCAGCGCCTCGGGCCGGCGCCTGGACAATAGGGATGGTCTTGCTCATGATGCTTTCCGCCTAGACCTCGTCGTAGACGACTTCAAGTGTTGGCTTGGTGTTCTCGGTCTTGCCACACATGTCAAATTGCGTGGCTGGTTCCAGCACCACATCGCGCCCGACGGAGGCAGCGGAAAACAGTCCCAACAAGGCGTCCTGCGTCATGGGCTTGGGTCTTACCGGCAAGGAAGTACCTACGTTGTCGGCCAGTTCTGCAAACATCGGGCCCCAGACGGAATCGGGCCGGCCGATGATTTCGTAGCTCGCACTCTTGCGCCGGATGTCTTCGTTGGCCGGAATGGTTGAGAGCACCGGAATGCCCACCCGCTTGGCAAAACTGGCCGCCTCGCCCGTTCCGTCGTCCCGGTTGATCACCATACCCGCGACACCGACATTTCCGCCCAATTTGCGGAAGTATTCGACAGCCGAACATACGTTGTTGGCGACATACAAGGACTGAAGGTCATTGCTGGCTACCACGATGACCTTTTGGCACATGTCGCGGGCAATGGGCAAGCCAAATCCCCCACACACTACGTCGCCCAGGAAGTCAAGCAACACATAGTCAAACCCCCACTCGTGAAAGCCGAGTTTTTCCAGCAACTCGAAGCCGTGGATGATTCCGCGTCCGCCACAGCCGCGGCCTACTTCCGGTCCGCCAAGCTCCATCGCATAGACGCCGTCGCGCTTGAAGCACACGTCACCAATCGCAACGGCCTCGCCGGCAAGCTTTTTCTTCGATGATGTTTCGATAATGGTGGGGCAGGCGCGCCCTCCAAAAAGCAGGCTGGTTGTATCGCTCTTTGGGTCACATCCAATCAGCAACACCTTTTTCCCCTGCTGAGCCATCATGTAACTCAAGTTGGCCAGCGTGAAACTCTTGCCTATGCCCCCCTTGCCATAGATCGCAATGATCTGGGTTTCCTTGGTGACCGCTCCAGTGGCAACCGGTGCAGGTTCCTGGGATGCCTCAGTGCGCAGGATGTCGCGCATGAAGTTCAGAGGGGCCGATGCTGGTATTGAACTTGCACTCATTGCGTTTGTCTCCAATCAAGAATCATCTTCAGGCAGGCCGCGTCACCGAACGCAGTTCGGTAGGCCGTATCGGCGCTAGTGACGTCGTGGTGGTGCGTGATCAGGCCGTCCAGGGACAATTGCCCCGACCCAGCCAGCGCGATCACTTCCACGAGATCCTGCGGTGCCCATTGCGCCGCGACACGGATCCGTGCTTCGCGCATGAATGCAGGTGGAAAGACAAAGGCCAACGGAGCTTCATAAAATCCCGCAAGCACAATCTCACCGCCCGGTGCTAGGCGGGATATCAGTTCATCCAGAAGCGATCCGGCACCACTGACGTCGCATATGCATTGGTAGTTGCGCTTGGTGTCAGTGGCGGGGTCTACTACCTCGTACCCGACTGCACCTGTGCGGCGGTCCGGGTTGGTTTCCCAAACCACGGGTTTGGCCCCCGCTATCACGGCAAGCCGTGCAATCATTCTCCCGAGCACGCCATGACCCACAATAAGGTCGGGCTGCTGCGTGCCTGCGCGGGATGTTGCGTGGTATGCCGTCGCCGCCAGGGCGAATAAAACCCCGCGCTCGGCCAGGTTGGCCTCAATGACCATTGCCCGCTTGGTTGGCACGATCAAGCGGGACGCAGCCCCACCAAACAGGTTGCGTGCATCCCTGAAACATTGGGAACCGGGGACAAATACACGGGCGCCCTCTGCTATGGTTGCGTCCTTGCCAGCGCTCAGGACTCGGCCGACTGTTTCGTAGCCGGGAACCAGCGGATAGCCCATACCGGGAAAGGCGGGCATGGTTCCCTCCCACAGGAGCCGCTCGGTGCCAGTGCTGATGCCGCTGAACTCCACTTCAACAAGGACATCAGAGTCCCCCATTTCGGCCAATCCCATGGAACGGACCCGCAATGATTGGGGATTCTCAAAGACGATCGCTTGTGCTTGCATGACTGTATATTCGCGAAGACATAGCAATGTGTCAAGTTATAGTGACATTTTTTACGCAGTTACCGGGTAAACCCTTGGATTTCCGTGCGATCAGAATTTCGGTGTGCAGGGGCATAGGGTTGGGTACTCGCTCCACGCAGGTGAAGCCCGCTCCTTCCAGCATGTCCGTCAACTCGGACGCCGTGCGCAGGCGCCCGTTGCCCATTGCCAAAAGGTAGAAGTGAAAGTACGCGTCGCCCTGTGGGGCAAAGTCCGCTTCCTGAGCCATGGGCTCAGCGAGCAGAAGGGTGCCACCGACAGGAAGCGCTTCATGAATGCGACGCAACACGACTTTCAGATCCGCATCCGGGTGGTCATGGGCCACCCGTATCAACGTGATCAAATCGGCACCGGCGGGCAACGCATCGCGCAAAAAGCTCCCCTCGTGCGCCGTCGCACGTGCCCCCACGCCTTGGCGGGCGAAGTTGTTGCGAGCCAGCGCGGCAACCTGCGGCAGGTCAAAAAGCATGAGTTCAAGATGGGGAGCGTGCCTTGCAAGACGCGACAGAAATGTCCCCTGGCCCCCTCCTACGTCCAGAACTTTCCGGTGCTCACTGAATTCGTAAACCGACAGGATTTCATCGACCACGAAGGGCTGCGAGGACGACATCAGATCGGAGTAACGCGCAATCTTTTCCGCCTGCCAGCCTTGTCGTCCGGCGTCCCGCGCCGGATCCAGAGCATAAGGCCAGTAATGCGACATTTCGCCCTTGTCCAATTGATCACGCAGCAGGGCAACCGGATCCTGCATGTCCTGATACAAAACAGCATGGTGTTCGATCATGGCCCGGATGCCGCCATGTCCGGCAATGGGCGCACCCAATGCGCCCAGACCAAAGCGCCCTTCACCACGCAACTCCAGCAGGCGCAACGCCACGGCAGCACTGAGCAACCGCTGCAGTCCGGCCGCTGACACGTTGCTTGCTTGCGCCAATTCAGCGAGCGAACGCGGCCGCTGCGCTACTAATTCCAGCAGGCGTAAGCGAACGCACGCGAGCAAGACCTGCGAGTACACAAAGCCCGCCATCAAGTCGAAAACCTGGCGTGTCCGCCTCCGGGCAATCCAGCGGGTCAAGGCGTTTGTACTGGTCCAGCGATAGAGTTTTGCGCTGGTCATCCATCGATCCGTCAAAGCTCTCACTCTGTCGCGCAGCGGTGTCTTGCGTTCCTGATGGAGGGGGTTAAGGGCGAGATCGAGTTGTCTCATGGGGGCCTTGTCTGTCGAATCGTCTTTGCCTGAATACGCTTTGCCTGCTTTCTAACTGAACAGCTGGCTCGGCGACGCCAGCGTTGCGATACTCGTTGCAAGCGGATCGCGGAACGAGGCGCTCCGACTCCTGCCACACCAGTTCGCGCATGGCCTGCCTGCTTGCGCATTCCGGGACGGAATCTGCCGCAGCCTGTATCAGCGATTCAAAGTAACCGATGGCCCCGCCCAGCCCGAGATTGGCGATGGCATTGGGCCTTGCATGCTGCGCATCCTGCCCCACTGGCTTGCCCAGCATGTCCGCCTGCCCCATGACATCGCGGATGTCGTCGGCGATCTGGTAGGCCTCGCCAAGCCGCTCGCCAAGTGCTTGCCAGTCGCGTGGATCAGAGCCGGCACTCAACGCACCGGCGCACGTGGCCGCGACAAACAGGGCGCCCGTCTTGGCGCGCTGGTATTGGCACAGGGATACCCGCGACTCGGATTCCCATGCCTGCCCGGCGACGATGCCGTAGGGCATACCCACACCTCCGGCAACGATTTTGAGCAAGGGTGCCAGACGTGCAGGCGAACTTGCGGCCGCGTTGGCCAGCGCGTCGAATGCCATCACAATGAGAGCGTCCCCCGCAAGCACTGCGAGGCATTCGCCGTAGGCGAAGTGCACGGAAGCCCGGCCTCTGCGCGTTTGGGCATCGTCAAAGCAGGGCAAGTCATCATGGACGAGGGAGGCGCAATGGAGCAACTCAATGGCAACGGCCGCGGCATCTGCAAGTTCCGGATCATCATTCCCACAGGCATTGGCGACCGCGAGGCATAGCTGAGGGCGAATCCGGGCCCCCCCCGGAAACACCGCGTGGCGAATGGCTCCGGCCAATTTCGGTGGGCAATCGGGAGCTTCGTTGCTGGCCACGGCCAGCGCAAGGGACTGCTCAATGCGGGTGATGGCTTTCACGGAGGCCTCCAGTCATTGGGTTGAGAGCGAGTATGACAATTTATCTTGTCACTTGGATATGTCAATCAATATAGACACTTCAGGCGAGGCCGTCAACTGTGGTTTACGCAGCCCCGCCCATGAGGCAAATTCGCCACAAAAGTGCGGGCAGATGAAGGCGAGTGTTTATGCGCGCAGCGTGGCGAGCAGAAGGGGCATCACCAGATCGGGTCGCTCTTCATGGGCGAGGTGGCCCAATCCGTCCAGCGTTTCGACTGGGAAAGCCGGCGCCTGGCGCAACCTGGCCCAAGCGCGATGCGAAGCTTCGGGAGGCACGATCAGATCATTGGAGCCAACGATGAATTGGACCGGCGTTGTCAGGCGCGGCAGATCGCGCCAAAGGCTGTGCAGGTCCCAGTTGGCCATCAAACCCAGCGCTCCGGCGGCATGTCCGGGATTGGAAATCAGACGGCGATACAGCTCACGGCCTGTGGCGTCCAGTTGGGACCCAGTGCCATTCACCAGGCGGTCAAGCACGTCCGATCTGCTGGCACGCCATGCAAACAACTCTGGAACCCAAGGCGCTCTTGTAAGTACCTTGGCAATGGGTGAAAAAACTTGTCCCGCCAGTCCCTCCAGCGGAGCAAGGGCACCGTTGAACGAGACCACGCAACGTGGTGCCAATATTGCGTCAAGACACATCCGCAAGGCAATGGCTGCGCCTGCGGAATGCCCCAAAACCAGAGTCGGGGCCACCTGCATGGCAGACACCAGCTCACCAATGCCGTGCGCCATGCCGGGCAGGGAAAACATCACCGACGCCGTGCCACCCGCAGGCATATCCGTAAATCCGTGACCTGCGAGGTCAATGGCGTAAACACTGGCGTGCGGCATCAACAGAGGGATAAGATCACGCCAGGAATGGGTTGAAGCACCGGTGCCGTGCAGCAGAAGAACGCTGGGTGCCGTATCGTCTGGGTGAATGAATTCCTGCACGTGCCAACGCATCCCCGCAGCAGACACCCGCCTGCTCGCACCCGCATGGGGCCAGTCCAGAAGGTCTGTATCCCATTGCAGGCGCGCACTCATTGATTGCCTGATGCCTGTCCAGCCAGCATCTTGACTACCCGGGACATGGCCTGTGCGCTGGCATAGGGCAAGGGCATGTACCGAGCACCCATGCTTGCGGCAAGCGCCTTGGCTGCAGCTTGCGGTTGGGCTGAGCTGTCCAGCAAGAGCGAAGTTACCCCCGCAAATCGCAATCGACGCGCCGCCAGCAGCGTATCTTCCGCCGCCATGAGTCGCCCCGGGGAGCCGTCAAGCGCAATATTTCCGCGGCCATCGGTCAGCAGCACAATGATCGGGGTATCTCCCTTGCGACGGACTTGTCCTGCCATCTCATGTGCAGCATCTATTGCACTGGCCAGCGGCGTCCCTCCACCCCCAGGGAGGCTGGCGAGGCTCCGCTTGGCTCGGGCCAGAGAGCGGGTAGGTGCCAGAAGCACTTCTGTACCCTTGCCCCGGAATGCCAATACCGCAACGCGGTCACGGCGCACATAGCAATCCGCCAGCAGGAGTTCGACGGCACCTTTTGCTTCGGCCAGACGGTTGAGTGATGCGGAACCG
>Ga0007834_1000071_pt1 | contig 39111 bp, 39 predicted proteins | sample CryBogCBE06Nov07_FD_71233 | JGI IMG/M metagenome (GOLD analysis project Ga0007834, IMG submission 71233) | Freshwater microbial communities from Crystal Bog, Wisconsin, USA - CBE06Nov07 | ecosystem: Environmental > Aquatic > Freshwater > Lake | place: Crystal Bog, Wisconsin, USA | collected...
GGTTCAGCAGGTTCAGCAGGTTCAGCAGGTTCAGCAGGTTCAGCAGGTTCAGCAGGTTCAGCAGGTTCAGCAGGTTCAGCAGGTTCAGCACACCATTTTATATTATGTTTTTTAAGAAATTCTACGGCTGCTTCGAGGCCCTGACCTGCACTTTTCTTGATCAATTCCACACCAGCTTTCTCATTTCTTTCAAAATTTACTCCACGGTAAAACATATCGCCCAAATTGTATTGAGCAACCCTGCTACCAAGTGTCGCAGCCTTTTTTATTAGCTCCTTCCAATCTTCGCTACCTAATGGTTCCGTCTCTTTATCTTTCAGGAGAGTGCTAAGATTATTTAATGCTCTGGGTTCATCTTTCTGAATTGCGATACGATACCAAAGTGCTGCTTTATCGTAGTTTTTTTCAAATCCTGTGCCATTACCAAACTTTTTTCCTATTTCAAACTGCGTTTTAGGATCTTTTAATTCTGTAATAAAATCCCTGATTTCAAAAAAATCCTCATCCTCAAACGCCTCGTTCAAAAGAGATTCTATGTCTGCATTATCTTCATTATGCAAATCCTGAGGTAAACTCAGGTATTCAATAAGCAGTGCTCTGGCCTTCTCAAGGTTACCGGCAAGACATTCTCTGCAGGCGTGATTGTATAGAAGCCATGCTTTATGATCCCCCGATACGCAAGAAAACGCTCGTAAAAAATCTAATGATTCTTGATTTCTATTTTTGTCTTCGCTAATGCATTGATAAATACAATCTAACAATGCAGCTTGCCATCGTGGCGTGGTATTTTCATTTATGCTGTATAGATATGATAACCGATAAAGGATCTCTCTTAATGGAAGCGAATCTTTCTCCTCTTCAAGGTCGTCTGCAGCATCTGACAATAGTTCATCAATGTCGGTATGTTTATCTTTAGCTTGATCTTCCCTATCTTTCATTTTGATCAAGATTTCGTCCAATAAATCTGAATCTACCAACCCGTTTTTGATCAGGGGTGTCATTTCCAAAAAATTCAAATATTTGGATGCTACTTCCAGTAAGGATTTTCTTCTGGCATTAGCCTTTTTTTGTTCAGGGGAAAGCAGTTTCCGCCCCTTCATGGATTTTGTCAGCACCACGCGAAACCCTGCAATCGGGTAGTCGGTCCATTGTTCTGATGACTCAAAATTAGTTTTGACTATCCAATTCTCAAAAGCACCATATCTAAAAGATGACTGATAAATGAATTTATTGCTGATCGGTCCATGCCATTTCGACCCGTTATCTTGAAATAACCAATTTCTCCATTTATTATGCATTTCTTTTAGATTCCAATCGAAATCCAATTTATCGACATCCTCCAATATAAGTTCTTTTTGTATGATTTTATGCTTATCATTATCTCCGGCAAAACGATGATGCGCATAACTCCCACCCCTCAATGTCCGGAAGCTATCGTCGTCACTCCAAGGGTCAAAACACCACTCCCAAACATTCCCGCCGAGATCGAAAATACCCAAATGATTTTCAGGGAAAGCCCCTACAGGTGACGTAAACTCGTAATTATCCACTGATGTTGTCCAGTCAGATGTCCATTTTCTGGAATAATGTTTCAGTGCATCTTCTATTTTTCTATAGCTCTTTGTAAAGAGTGAGCCACAGGAACGTATTTCAAATGAATCGCTCTCTTGGTCTGCTCGAAAAGAGCTAGCCGCATCCTGTGCCGCCCCGTTCGCAATAGATAAAAACCCTAGCTGGTCAGTTCTTCTTTGTTCGTAGTTTCCAGAATTCTTTGGCGGTGGCCACCTTAGCCCCCAGGGGTAGCCGGGCAACTTGAGATGTCGTTCTGCCGGAGTGCTCTCGGGTTCGTGCGGCAGGCCCACGGCAGCGCTCCACTCGAGGTCGCTCGGCAAGGTATAGGATTCCTCTGGGCCGATGATACCCTCATTTCGCTCTTTAGTGGTCAGCCAGTTGCAAAATCCCATCGAGTCGTTCCAGGTAACCCCGACGACCGGATGATCCCCGTCCTGTGTGAATGGACATTCAGGGAAAGGACTCCCGGTCGCCATGCAGTACGCCTCATAATCCTGTACCCTGACAGGCCAGACACAAAATCGAGCCTCAAATCGGGGAATCGGAACAAACGGCATACCGAGCGTATTAATGAAAGGTCGTTCCTTGGTTGCCTCGGATGGCGTAGCGGCAGTTTTTGTTTTAGCTGGTGCGGTGGCGAGAGGGATTGAAGCTGAAACAACTGCGTTCTCTGAAAAGATATTCCCGCTCTTAAAAGCCGCTGAAAGGCGTTTCCGTTCACCCAGTTTGTCGATGCCAAGATCCTTCAGGTCACCATCGCTTAACTCGTGGAGGATAGAATCGGTGACACCCTGATCCACAAAGTTCGGGAGGAGGCGTTCCAATCCCTCAGCCTTAAGGATCGCGGATAGCGTCTTATGTGCGGAGGATGTAGCTTCTCCAATAGAGGACGCATTGGAACCCTTGGGGGCTGTATCTCCCTCAAAAGTCTGATCCGATCCACAGGTCACTTCAAAAGTCCCTAACTCCTCTCCCTCGTCATCGAGGTTACTGAAACTCATCATGATCCCATGGAATCCGGCGGGGATCTTAAAATCCCAACGTGCCGGACCAAAAATAAACATGGGACCCTTTTCGATTGTGACGACTTCCTCTGAATCCGAGGGCTGAGCAACAATCAGCATGCATCCCCGGCATCCCCCCATGCTTCCAAACTGCATGGGAGTGCCTTCGGATCGAACGAGGTGAAATATAAGCTCCTGAACCTCCTCGTCATTAACTAAATCATCAAGGTCAGTCCCTGTGGGACCGGAAGCTATTTCTATGTGTTCTTGAGATGCACGAACAGCTCGCCTTCCATTCAGAAAGATATCGTTTTCCTGAAAGCCATCAATCTCGTCACCGCCTCCACTGATGTAGAAGGAGGCCCAGCGTAGGGTGGGCTGAGTTTCCCTGACCTGATCTAAAAGTTCTTCCAAAGTTTCCATGGATAAAACTAGGGAGGTGCGTTGTTTCTGCAGGATCAGAGATTGATCCAAGTCTTGTTTTTTCGGGAACCATCGATGCTCACAACTCCGACAAATGCCAGTATAGGCATGATATAGGAGATGCTCATGGTGTTCTTGGTATGCATGCGCGTTGCCCTATTCAGGGGACCCGGAACGCTCTGGCTTGCCTCGATGAGACAAGCGGTCTTTTTATTCAAATGACCATTCTCAACGAGATACTGGATCGCTGCAGTAAAAGCCGCACGAGGGGTTCTGATCGAGCTAGCACCCTCTGTCTCAATCGTGATGGAGGATTTCGTCGCTTTGCTGATCCTATATGGAGCTCCCTTTCGATCATCCGGGGTCTTGAATTTCTTACCCTCTGTAGAGATTTCGGACCAAACAGAATCCAATACTCGATCAATCAGCGCTTTCATGATGATGGGGGAGGGAGACGTAGATCAAATGATTCTCTTCTGGCTACCTGAGTGAGTGCAGATGACAACCTTGCCGTCGACACGCTTCACATGGATCTCATCACCCACAATGGAGGCGCTGACGGCGGCGGAGCTGCCACCGCCTACTCCAAAGGAGTAGAGGCCAGAACCTGAAGAGGTGAAGACCTTGACTTGACCGTTTTCGACTTTGACAACTGCTGCTTGTGACATGGGTTTTAGGGGTTAGAGGTTTGTTGTTAATTAATTCTATAGGAATTTGTCTAAAAACTATCGCTGCCATTCGAACATATCCGTGTAGCCGTCATCCATACGGTCACTAATGAAAATAGTGACTAAATCTCTACCTTCGGAAACGCGAACCATCTCATCTGCAATCGCATCAATGCTACTGGGCAACTGCTCAAAACTATTGCAGAAGTTTGATAAATTAATTTTGTAATCACCGCATTCTTGTCCTCCTGGGTATTTGCTTCTGGAGGTGCTTTCCTTGAAATAGAGCTCACACGTCAAAACATCCCAAACCTCTGATGGATTCTCCTGGCCTTGCTCTTCATGATCTGTTGCGGCGAATTCTTGAAGTAGTTTGACAGCTTGGTCTTTGTTCATTGGATGTTCCGGTTTTCGATTAGGGTTTCTGTTCGTGCATTTTATATGCGTTATCTCACAAAAAACGCTGATGACATTCCTTGGAGGGTTCAAGCAGAAAAAACCAAGACGGCGAAAGTTTTACATTTTGGTTCATGGAACACCATTTCCGCCAAGGCTGCGATAGGCGAGCGTGAACCAAGCCTTCGGGAAGAGGCCCGGAAGTCTGCATCCAGACAGCCCTATCGGGCGGCACTGCTTTGCGGGAACAAAGTTACGTCAAAAGACAGCAGTGATCCTACGCCGATCGGGCAATAACACCGCCCTGTGCCAAAAACCTCCGACTGGCGGGAGGAGGTAGAAATGCCGAAGGCAGCCCTGAATATCAATGAAGGGCGAGCGGCGTGGGCACGCCCGAGTTCAATCCCAAGCCGCAAAAACTTAGATTTTGCGAAGCTGAATCGAATCAAACTTCTCATCCCCCTCGATGATGTCGCTCATCACGATGAGCTGATCACCTTTGTTGAGGAGGCCTCGCGATAGAAGAAGCTCTTCGGCTTTTTTGACGGACTCCTCGGGAGTCGCTCCAAAAGGCATCACAATCGGCAGAACACCCCAGTTGAGTGTGAGATGACGGGCCGTCACCTCCGAAGGGGTGATGGCGTAAATGACGGCGTGCTCAGGACGGATGTGGCTGGTGTAGTCAGCCATGTCACCATGGCGGGTCAGGACAGCAATGCTGGCGTTCGCAAAGGAGTTGGCCAGGACGACACCGGAGTGCGCGGTCTTCTGGCGAGGAGTCAGGAGGGAAGTCTGCTCGGCGAAGTGGGCACTGCCACTGCGCTCGATGCGCCGCGCGATCCGGTCAAGGACCTTCACGCAATCGACAGGGTATTTGCCGACCGTGGTCTCTCCACTCAGCATGATGGCATCGGCCTGCTCGAAGACGGCATTGGCGACATCAGTGACCTCGGCACGGGTCGGAACAGGATTCTCGATCATCGACTCGAGCATATGAGTGGCGACGATGACCTGCTTGCCGATCTTGAGAGCGGTCTTGAGAATCTTGCGCTGGATGATGGGCAGCTCCTCCATGGGGCACTCGATACCAAGATCACCACGGGCGATCATGACGGCATCGGTCTCCTTGATGATCTCGGTGATCAGTTTGACGGCGCTCTGATCCTCGATCTTCGCAATGACACGGGCCTTGCTGTTATGCAGGGCAAGAACCCTGCGCATCTCGACGATGTCGGAGGGCTCACGGCAGAAGCTGAGGGCGACAAAATCGACGCCAACCTCCGTGCCGACGGCGATGTCAGCAAGATCCTTCTCGGTGAGCGGTGGGAGATTGACCTTCACGCCGGGGAGATTGATGTGGCGACGGGATCCGAGCTCGCCGGGGGTCAGGACCTCGCAACGGATGCGGCTGTTGATCTTGGAGAGAACCTTGAGGTGGATGACACCGTTATCGACAAGCACCACATCCCCTTCGTTGATATCATCGATGAGGCCGTCGTAGTTGACATTGACGGAGTAGAGTTCCTCGCTGCGGACACCGCGGACGGTGAACTCCATGATGTCGCCAACCTTGAGGTTGAGCTTTGTGGGAAGGTCGCCCGTACGGACGGCAGGTCCTTGGGTGTCGAGCAGGATGCCAACCGGCATATCGAGCTCGGCGGCGATGCCGCGGATGGTCGGAACGATCTGGCGTACCCAATCATGCTGAGCATGGCTCATGTTGAGGCGGAAGATGTTGGCTCCCGCGAGGATCATCTCGCGTAGCCGCTCCGGTGACTCTGTAGCGGGGCCGAGCGTGCAGATGATTTTGGTTTTTCGAAGAGTGGATGTCATGAAACGAGGTGAGAAAGTTGTGGCGTGAAAAAAATCACGTTCTCATAAGCCAATCAGAGGATACTTCTCTTGGGAAGCTCCGCTTCCGTGTCATTTCCAAAAAGTCTGGAAATAGAGGGCTAAAGGCCGGATCTGGGGATCACGAAATCAGGTCGTTGAATCGGAGGCAATTCACCGAGCTTTTTCGGACGACGCGTCTTCCGTTCCGAAATGAGACCTTGCTGGAAACAATACTCCGAAATCGTCGCGACAATCTCCCTTGCCGTTCTTGCCCGATCAATGGAGAGCCCTCCGAGCGAAGCTCCACCGGCATTGCCGATCGCGCCCGGCCAATAAAAAGCAAAAGCCGGGGTGAACGCCGCCCACGCGCCCGGAGCAACCCCAGAACCTCCCGAGGTGAGAAGAGAGAGAAATTGCGAAGGCTTCTTCCCCGCGGTTGAGTAAACCTGCACGCGGGTCTCCAACTTGGTTCCCCCGGCTCCAAAACCAACAACAGTTCTCAAGGCACGGCTTCCCTGATTCACACGGTCATAGGTTCCAGTCACAAGCCAGCAGTTGCCTTGAGGCGGCTTTTGTCCTACCGGAAGAACTTCGGCGGGTGCCACATACTTGTTGAGCTGCTTCACGATGGCTTGGGCCAGGGCACGCTTCTCGGCGGCGATGAAGGTCGTCAGATCATTGCCCTCACGGTCCACACGGAAGCTGTCGAGGGGGGCGGTGAATTCCTGCACATAAATCCTTGCAGGCATTTTTTGGGGGGGATTCCCCTTGGAGAAGACATTTCCGACTCCGACCGAGGCACATCCAGTAAGGATCAATAAGGACGCGGCAAGAAGAAGACGATGAGGTCGAATCACGAGACGAAATAAATTCAAGGTCGTTGAATTTGCTCGCAAAACCGACGTTGTCCATGAAAAAGCGGGATGCCATGACAACAGTCGAAGTACCTCACCATCTCCCCGGCCCCCTGCTTCTGCTGCCTTTCGCCCTTCAGTTACTGGGAATCGCAGTGATGCCGTTTCTGGCCCATCACTGGTGGGAGCGTCATTATCCCAAGGTTGCGGTCGTACTGGGAGGGTTCACGGGCGGTTACTATCTGCTGGTCTATCACGACGCTCATCGTGTCGGGGAGGCCCTCCATGAATATGGAAGTTTTGTGATCCTCATGGCCGCCCTTTTCATCGTGGCTGGGGGCATCCATATCGTCATCCGGGGGGAGATGCGTCCTTCGGGCAATCTCCTGTTTCTGTTGGGTGGCGCCGTGCTCGCGAATTTCATTGGTACAACGGGGGCCTCCATGCTGCTCATCCGTCCTTGGATCCGGATGAACAAGTATCGTTTCACAGAATTCCATGCGGTATTTTTCATTTTTCTGGTTTCCAATGTCGGCGGCGCACTCACGCCCATCGGGGATCCCCCGCTTTTTCTCGGTTTTCTCAAAGGCGTCCCCTTTTTCTGGACCACTGTTCACCTCTGGCAGCCATGGCTTTTAGTCACCCTGATTCTAGGCGGGATCTTCTTCCAGATGGATCGGGAGAATTTTCTCAGGGCCCCACGCTCTGTTCGCTCCGAATTGGTAGAGGAAAGTGCGGATGCGGGCACTGCGGCCTGGTCTCTTGAGGGATTTGGCAATCTCGTGCCGTTGGGTGTGATCATCGGAGCGGTCTTCCTTCCGAGCCCGTGGCGGGAGGGTGTGATGGTTGGCGCAGCCCTAGTCTCGTGGTGTTTCACCCCTCGCCTGATCCATCAAAAGAATGACTTTTCATTTGAACCGATCAAGGAGGTCGCCTGGATCTTCTTTGGCATCTTCCTCACGATGATTCCCGCCCTCGACTATCTGGGCCACCATGCTCCGGCTCTTGCCGCGAAGATCGGGATGGGCAGCACGCAATTTTATTATGCCACGGGCATTCTCTCCTCCGTGCTGGATAATGCCCCTACCTACCTGGCCTTCCTCTCCGTGGAGATGGGACTCCAGGGGGGGTCACTGAATAATCCCCAGGACATCATCAGAGTGGCCGCCGAATCTCCGGCTCACCTCATTGCTATTTCTCTAGGAGCAGTCTTCTTCGGCGCCATGACCTACATCGGCAACGGACCGAACTTCATGGTGAAAAACATCGTGACTGGAGCCGGAGTGAAGTGCCCTGACTTCTTCGGATACATTCTCCGCTATGCCCTGCCAATCCTCCTTCCAGTGCTTGCTCTGGTCGGTTGGATCTTTCTCCGATAGGATCCTGTTCATGTTCACCGGACTCGTAGAAGCCATTGGGATCATCCGTTCTCTTCAGCAGCGTGGTGATGCGGCTCGTCTAACCCTAGAGACTTCCCTTGCAGCAGAATTATCCCTCGGCGAGAGCCTCGCTGTGAACGGATGCTGCCTAACTGTCACAGGGAAGGATGATGGCGCAGCGTTCGACCTGCTCATCGAAACGCTGAACCGTACTAACCTTGGCACTTTGCAACCCGGTTCGCGGGTTAACTTGGAGCGGGCCCTGCGGGCAGACGGACGCTTTGGAGGACACTTTGTCCAAGGACATGTCGACACATCGGCCAAGGTCATTAGCTCCGAATCCAAGGGTGCCGATCTCAACCTCCTGATCGAGATCCCCGCATCAGGAGCCGGCTATTTCATCGAAAAAGGCTCGATTGCCGTGAATGGAGTCTCACTCACCGTCTCTTCGCTGGATGAGAATCACTTCGGGCTCTGGATCATCCCCCACACGCTTCAGGAAACAAACCTCGGCGATCTCAAGGCTGGTGATCGTGTGAATTTGGAATACGACATGCTCGCGAAATACGCCGAGCGACAACTCAAGAATAGACCCCGGTGATTCGGCGTTCGGGATGCATGACCTGACCGCCCTTAGTCTAAACCTCTAACAGCCTCCGTATTTATGCTCCGTATCGCCCTCCTGATGCTCTTCCGGGATCGGGCGAAGTACATGATGCTGATCGTGGGACTGACCTTTTGCTCTCTCCTGATGACCCAGCAGGCTTCGGTTTTCTGTGGTCTCATGCTCTGGACCTCGGCCACGGTCCGTAACATTGGAGCCAAGGTCTGGGTCTTCGACGCAAAAGTAGAGCAGGTGAATGAGGTGATTCCCTTGCGCGAAATCGAGGTGACAAGGGTTCGCGGGGTACCCGGCGTCGAGTGGGCAGTCCCTCTCTATGTCGGCATCGAGCAGGCCCGACTGAGCGATGGATCCTTTCAGAATGTTCAGCTCGTGGGTCTCGACACGGCAACTTTTGTCGGTCGCCCCATGCAGATCACCAAGGGGAGGATCGAAGACCTGCGCCTCCCCGATGCCGTGATCATCGACCAAGTCGGTATTGATAAATTCCGTCAAAAGGGAATCACGATCGATATCGGAACCACCTTTGAGATCAATGATAAGACCGCCCGGGTGGTGGCTCTGTGCCACGCCAACCGAAGCTTCCTGGGACAACCCTACGTCTACACCACTTATGACCGAGCTCTTCAGTTTGCAAAGCCTCAGCGGAAGATGATGAGCTGCGTGTTGGCCCAACCGAAACCTGGCGTCACCTCGTCGGAACTGGCAGATCGCATTAGCAAGCTGCCGGGCCTGCGGGCGTATGAAAGGGACGATCTCTTCTGGAACACGATCTGGTGGTACATCAAGAACACTGGCATCCCGATTTCCTTCGGCACCGTTGTTTTGATGGGGGTGATTGTCGGAATCGCAATCGCCGGGCAGACCTTCTACCTCTTTATCCTCGATAATCTGCGTTATCTCGCCGCCCTGAAGGCCATGGGTGCTCGTATGCCGATTTTGGCGGCGATGGTCTTCCTTCAATCTTTTTCCGTTGGCTTTGTCGGCTTCGGTCTCGGTGTCGGGTTGACCTCAATCTTCGGATACAAGGTCCTCCAAATCGAACAACCCCCTTTCTTCATGCCGTGGCAGGTGCCGGCCTTTGTGGCCGTGATCATCATTCTTATCTGCTGCTTTTCGGCAGCCATCGGCCTGCGCCAGATTGCAAAGCTAGAGCCAGCCGTCGTTTTCAAATGAACCCTCACGAAGCATCGAGCGCAGGGTCAGGTTCCGTGGCGGTGGCAGTCCGCAACGTGACGAAAATCTTTCCGAATGGCGACACTCCCACCTATGCCCTGCGTGACGTTTCCTTCGAGGCACGCTGCGGGGAGCTCACGATGATCGTCGGTCCATCGGGTTGCGGAAAAACCACCCTGCTGAGCGTCATCTGCGGAACGTTGGCCATCGACTCCGGCAGCATCGATGTCTTTGCGAGGAACCTAGGCTCGATGAGTGCCTCGGAGGTGACCGGGTTTCGCAGCCGGAATGTCGGGTTCATCTTTCAGCAGTTCAACCTGATTCCCACCCTCACTGTGGTGGAGAATGTCTCCATCCCGCTCATCCTGCAGGGCTGGAACTACCGCAAGGCGGAGGAAAAGGCGGCGGCGATCCTTGAAGATGTCGGCCTGGGTGCGCGTCTTCGCTCCTTTCCCAAACAACTCTCCGGGGGACAGCAGCAGCGGGTCGCCATCTCCCGCGCCTTGGTCCATGACCCGAAGCTCATCATCTGCGATGAGCCGACCGCCTCGCTCGATGCCAAGACCGGCCACCACGCCCTGGAGCTTCTTAAGAGGAGTGCCTGTGCACCCGGCCGTTGTGTGATCGTAGTCACCCATGACAGCCGTATTTTTTCCTTCGCAGATTGGATTGCGGAGATGGAAGATGGTCGTGTGGTGAAGAGTTGTCCCGCAGCCGAATATCAACATGCCTAAACGTTTCAGTATCTTTTTGGCCCTTGCGGGAATCATTGCGGTCACGCTCCTCGTGCACAGGCTGAAAAAGCCGGAGCCGGCACCGACTCCACTGGTTGAGCCCTCCCGAGCTCCCTACGCCGACTCCATCGGCGCCCGCGGAATGGTGGAGGGTATCGATGAGAACGTGCGTATTGCTCCACTGCTTCCCGGTCTGATCGATCAAGTCTTCGTGAAGGTCGGCGACCGGGTCAGAACCGGCGACCCGCTTTTCCGTCAGGACACGCGCGATGCCGTTGCTAGAATTGCAAATCAAAAAGCTCAAGTCGGATTACTTGAAGCCAAGGTCAGCGAAGCGCAGGTCACCCTGGCCGACCGGCAGGATAGCTACAGGAGAACGGATCAACTTCGCAGTAAGGATGTTTCGAGCGAGGATGACCTACAAAGAAAATATTATGCCGTTCGTTCGGCAGAAACGGCTCTTGCCACCACCAAGGCCGATCTTGAGCTGGCCAAGGCCCAGCTGACCCAAGCGAATGTGAACCTGGATCTCCTTACCGTGCGCGCACCACGCGACGGGGATATCCTCAAGGTGGACCTGCGGGCTGGTGAGTATGCCTCCGTGCCCCCTTCCGATCTCAACAATCCTTCCCTTCTACTCGGCGAGACAAGACAGCTTCAGCTTCGTGCAGATGTCGATGAAGACAGCGCTTCACGCGTGACAGCCGGAGCGCCCGCCGTCGCATTCATCAAAGGGATGCGTTCCGATCCAATCCCGCTCCGATTCGTCAGGATCGAACCTTATGTGACCACCAAGAAGTCCCTTACGGGAGATAGCACCGAGCGCGTCGACACCCGCGTTCTGCAGGTCATCTACCAGTTTGATCATTCCAATACCCCTGTGTACGTGGGTCAGCAGATGGATGTGTTTATCGAAGGGAAAGCGCCGCAACGCCCTCAACCCGAGAACGACAAAAAAATCCTTCTGACGCCCAAATCATCCTGACCAGGCGCTTTTGCCCAGCACAAAAAGCGAAGTCAGATTCAGGAGCGACTCCCTTGATGAGGACTCACGGAGTCTAAAAAGCTCTTTGCCTCGGCGACGATGTTGAGCCGCTCCTTGGCGTCGCGTTTTTGCCATGACCGGACAGGCATTGCGGTTCTGGGATTCCGGATCAAGAGATCCTGATGCGTCTCGAAGAAGTTCCAATAGAGTAAGTTGAGCGGGCAGGCTCCCTTGCCACTCTTGATGCTCGGACTGAAAGAACACGAGCTGCAGTAGTTGCTCATTTTGCTGACGTAGGCACCGCTGGCGGCATACGGCTTGGTTGCCATGTATCCGCCATCGGCGTGCAGCGCCATTCCTAGAACATTCGCGGCCATTACCCAATCATGCGCATCGACATACATCTCGTTGAACCACCGGAGTGCGTCCTGAGGATTAACCCCTGCCATCAGTAAAAAGTTTCCGAGAATCATGAGCCGCTGGATGTGGTGATTGAACCCTCGATCGAGAGTTTCCCTCAGTGCCGTTGACAAGCAGTTCATCGAGGTCTCACCGGAGTAGAAGAACTCGGGTAGTGATCGTGTTGCGTTCAGCCCGTTGACCGAGGCGTACTCGGGCATTTTCAGCCAGTAGACGCCGTTCACAAACTCACGCCAGCCGATCACTTGCCTGATAAATCCCTCCACGGCATGGAGGGGTGCCTTGCCTGCCTTGCAGGATTTTTCAGCGGCCAGCGCACACTCCATGGGATCCAGCAGGCCGATGTTGAGCATGGGTGAAAGGATGGAATGAAACAGATCGCCATCTTCCGACACCATCAGGTCCTGCCAGGTTCCGAATTCCGGCAAGCGTGAGTCGATGAACTCACGGAGAGAATCGAGGGCCTCCTTTCTTGTGACAGGCAATGCAAAGTCCGCTGCTTTTCCCGGTGCATCAGGATAGATCACCTCCAGCTCGCGAGCGACGTCCCGGGTGATCTCATCCTGTTCTAGCCGAAGTGACTGTTTCGGTCGTGGCATGCCTGCTTTCTTCCAGTCGGCAAAGGTGGCACGATTTTCCTGATCATAGTTCCACTGCCCGCCGAGTGGCTTGGAGGGATCCTCAGCCTCCATGAGGAGGCCCGTGCGGCGACGCATCTCCCGGTAAAAGGTCTCCATCAAAAGCCGCTTCTTGCCACCCGCCATCTCCACAAAATCCTCCCTGGTGCATAAAAATTGAGTGGTCGGGACAATTGTCAGCGGGACGGGCAGCTTGCCCTCCAGCATTTTGAGCGCCAGCTGCTCGTCGTAATTATTCGGCTGGGCAACAAGCAGGGATGCTGGTTTGTGATGCCTGCAATGCGCTTGCAAAACGGATCGCATATCAGCCGCGTTTTCGAACCGATGGTACTCCACGTCCCATCCGTCGGCTTCGCGTTCCGCTGCGTAGTGCCGCATGGCGGAGAGCAAAAGCATCAAACGATGCCGATGGTAAGGTAATTTGCCGAACGTCTGCCTCGATTCAACAAAGAGGAGTCGATCCCTGCCTTTTTTGGCCGACAGAAGGGCGGCATGACGCTCCGAAAGCTGATCCGGCAGGATCAGGATGGAATGTTTTTGAGAAGAAATGGGCATAGAGGATTAGGAGCAGCTTATGCCGACCCCTGAGGGATTGGAGATGCAAATTTGGGACGCTTCGGAGGGGTTTGAGATTTTTGGAATCAGAATCCAAGAAGAGTTCCAAAGCCGATGCCAAATTGACGCCCCTGTTAATCTTAATCCATGAACAAGAATCTGACGGCGGCAGAGGAATATCTTTCAGAAACCCTTAAGCCAAACCTTCAGACTATTGAGTCACATCCGGTTTTTGGATCTGTTCAATCGGAAGCCCAGCTTCGCCTCTTCATGGAAAACCATGTTTTCCCGGTCTGGGACTTCATGTCGTTGCTCAAGTTCCTGCAGGCCACCCTGGCTCCCGCCACCTGGCCTTGGATGCCTCGACCGCACCCTGATCTGGTGCGTTTGATTAACGACATCGTGGTCGCTGAGGAAAGCGATAAACTCCCGAAATCCCATCGTGGAGATTCCTCACATGCCAGCCACTTCGATCTTTATTTGATGGCCATGCGCGAGGTTGGTGCTGATACGAAGCCGATCACCGAGTTTTTGGAGGTCGTGAAGAATCAAGGTTTGGAGGCAGCTCTGGAGTCCCCGATGGTCTCCGATGCATCACGTGTTTTCATGAAGGATACGTTCGCGATCCTTCGTGAAGGCAAACCCCATAAAGTAGCCGCCGCCTTCTCCTTCGGTCGGGAGAATGTCATTCCCGGAATGTTTAACTCGCTGCTTGAACAGCTTGGCATTGGCGAAGACAAGGCACCGATCTTTCACTACTATCTGAAGCGGCATGCCGAACTAGATGGCGACGAACATGGCCCTGCCGCGCTTCGTCTTGTAGCCACCCTCTGTGATCATTATCCAGAAAAGCTGGATGAGGCGGTCAATGCCGCCAAAGCCGCGCTTGCAAGCCGTGGACGGCTCTGGGACAGCCTTCTTGAGAGACTGCTCTCCGATCGCCAGAGATGAGGATCAACGGGAAGGCGGTGCAGAAAGCCGACTTGCCGGAGAAGATCTGCCCGCAGTGCGGCCGTCCCTTTGCCTGGCGCAAGAAATGGGAGCGTGATTGGGAGCAGGTCATGCATTGCAGTCAGGCCTGCAAAGGGGCAGCCAAGCGAAGCGGTGGGCGACGATGAGTGATTCCCTTCCAGGCCGTGAACAGGTCACCCTCGTCTGGCTCAAGCGGGATCTGCGTGTTCGTGATCATGCACCACTCTCCACAGCCTCGAAGCGGTGCGAGAGAGGAGGCAAGGCGCTGGCTTTCTATGTGCTGGAGCAGGATTACTGGACAAGCGATAAAGCCAGTCCTGAGCAACGGGCCTTCGTCCTGGAGAGCCTAAGGGATCTGAAGCTCCAGCTTGATAAGCTCGGATGCCAGCTCCATCTCTTCGAGGCCCCCTCAGTCGTACCAGTGCTGGCATCCCTTCTGGATACCTACGATGTGGACGCGATCCTCTGTCATCAGGAAACAGGCAATCTCTGGACCTTCGAGAGAGACCGGGCCGTCTTGGCACTGGCGAAATCTCGGGGGATCCCCGTCAGGGAATTTCATCAGAACGGGGTGATCCGCGGAAAAGGGATGCCTAAATTAGAGGGGGGTGCGTGGCTTAACTGGATCGGCGCTGATGTTCCGGAAACTCCAGGCTTCTGGCGAAATCCCACGCGCCTTCCAGATCCTCCGGACCTCATCTTGGAGGAAGTTATTTCAGCAGCAGATCATTCATCCGGACAACAGACCGGAGGTGAGATCAAAGCCTTGGGCATGTTGGAGAGTTTTCTCTCGGGACGCTGTCTTGAAGGTGAGGGCTATAGGAAGGAGATGGGCAGCCCTTTGAGATCGTCGGAGATTTGCTCGCGCATCTCTCCACACCTGACCTGGGGGAGTCTCTCCTCAAGGCTTGCCTTCCATGAGTCGCGAAAGGCTCTTGCTCAAGAGGTCCCACGTGGTTCTGCCATGGAGATTCGTAGCTTCATCACACGGCTTCGCTGGCGGGATCACTTTCTGCAGAAATTCGAGCGTCTGCATTGGATGGAGTGGCGGTGTATCAATCCGGCTACCGAAACACTGCATGGGTGGGATGAGGATTTCTACACGCGATGGTCGGAGGGGATGACGGGTTATCCCTTCGTCGATGCCTGCATGCGGTCGCTCAATGCCACGAAATGGATCAACTTCCGGGCCCGCGCGATGCTAGTTTCCTTCGCTTCCTATGCGCTGAATCTTGATTGGCGACGCTTTGCACCACATCTCGCCCGCACCTTCCTCGACTACGAGCCGGGTATCCATTACAGCCAGATCCAGATGCAGGCAGGAACAACCCTGGGTTCACCCCCTCGCATCTATAATCCGGTCAAACAGTCTCTGGAGAAGGATCCCCAAGGCGAGTTCATCCGCCGCTGGGTTCCTGAACTCCGGGATCTCTCCGGGACTGCGCTGCATTCACCTGCGCTCGCTCCGCGAAACGGATACCCGGCCGCCATCATCGACCCGGCCAATCTTTGGAGCATCATGCGGGCAAACGGGCCAAAATCAGGTCGACCCCGGCCAGCGACCACACCGCAGAAATCTGCCGCAAAGAAGCGATCCCTCTTCCGAAGAAAGATCGACGAAGCCCAACCGGAACTCTTCCTTCCCGATTGCTGATCATCCCCAGAGGTATAACCTGTTGATCAGATGAATTCTGTTTCGACCTGGACAAAAGCCTACCACGGGTCGCTTGCCGCTGATGCCTTGGCGATGCCTGTTCACTGGTACTACGATACGGCGGCGCTCCATAGGGACTACGGGACCGTGGATCGCTTCATGGAGCCGAAGAATCCCCACTCCGGAAGTATTCTCTGGCGTTCCGAATACCATGCCCTCAATGAGAGGGGAGATATCCTCCGCGATCAGGCTCAATACTGGGGGAAGCGTGGGATCCATTATCACCAGTTCCTCAAGGCGGGAGAGAACACCCTGAATTACCGCCTTGCCCGGGAGCTTTTTGCCTTCATTAAGGAGCGGGGCAGTTACGACCCCGATGCATGGCTCGAGCGCTATATTGCCCGGATGCTCGAACCGGGATGGCATCGTGACACCTATGTGGAGGAGTATCACCGGGCCTTTTTCACCAGATACGCTCAGGGGAAAAAACCAAGAAAGTGCGGAATCAGCGACGAGCACATCGGGGGCCTTGCCACCGTTCCCGCTCTCTGTGCAGCACTTTGCACCTCGGAACCGAGGACGGGACTTTCGGAATTGAGGATGATTGTGAAGGAGCATGTCGGTCTGACCCATGCCCATGCAAATGTCCTCCGTGCCGCCGACACGTTGGTCCGTCTTCTCTGGAGAGCGGCGGAAGGGATGGATGTCCATGAGGCGATCCGCCTGGAAGCGGGGGATTGGATCTCGGGAAAGAAATCCGACTCTTGGCTCCATCAACCTGACGAACATGTCATCGGCTCCCGTTTCAGTCCCGCCTGCTACATTGCCGATGCCATGCCCGCATCGCTCTACCTCGTCTGGAAATACCCTCGCGACTTTTCGGCAGGAATCATCGCCAACGCCATGGTCGGCGGTGACAGCTGTCACCGAGGTGCCGTAGTCGGAAGTATTCTGGGCGCGACTTGTGGGGTGCCGGAGCGGTTTCAGGTCACGGTATAATCGGCACTCTTGATTCAATGAATCCAACGCGTGTCGAGGGACTGCAGAGGCTAGAGCGGTTTTTACCCCATGCCGGCACGAGCTATGCACAGGGTCGCAATTTTGTTCCCGGTGTCGTTTCAGGTCTTTCACCTTTCCTACGCCATCGGTTGATTACGGAAGCCGAGGTCGTTACTGCGGTTCTTCGAGAGCACTCTGAGAAAGAAGCCGAGAAGTTCATCCAGGAAATCTGCTGGCGTACCTATTGGAAGGGATGGCTGGAGATGAGGCCCCAGGTCTGGTCCGAGTATCTCGACGAGCTTCAGATCCTTCGCGATCGGATGGGAAATGACTCTGGTTTGAACTCTGATTTACATGATCGAGTACAGAAAGCGGAACGAGGTGTGACGGGGATCGATTGTCTGGATGCCTGGGTCAACGAACTCCATCAGACGGGATACCTTCACAACCATGTCCGGATGTGGTTTGCCAGCATTTGGGTTAATACTCTGCGGCTGCCATGGCAACTGGGCGCGGACTTTTTCATGCGCCACCTTTTGGACGGAAACCCAGCTTCCAACACCCTCTCGTGGCGCTGGGTCTGCGGATTACAAACTCAGGGAAAGGTCTATCTGGCGACCGCCGAGAATATCGAGCGCTTCACAAACGAGCGTTATGCACCGTATGGACTTCTGGCTAAGGAAGCTACCCCGATGAGGGAGTCCATCATAGCCCACCCACCGGTTCTCTTGGCTCGTCCGGATCACCATCTTGCAGGCGAAAAAACAGTTCTCCTCATCTCTGAGGAGGATCTACTTCCAGAAGATTGGGGCATTCCACAACGCGATGTCACGGCAATCGTTCTTCTGAATATTGCTGAGGCTTACCCCGGAATTGGAACCCTTCCCGCGGCATGGAAGCGCAAGGCTCTCGAGGAAACTGCCGCGCGATTGACTGGTGCATTTCAATGCCCCGTCCTCAGCCTCGCTGGTGGCACAGAATCAATAGCCTCAAGATTGCATGTCCTCTTGCGTGATCACGCCGCTCAATCCCTCAGCATGATGACTCCTCCCGTTGGTCCAACACGCAACTTGCTAGACCCGGCACTCTCGGAACTGGCTAAGGAGGGTGTTGCTCTAAAAAGACTGCGGCGCCCTTGGGATGACGCATTCTGGCCGCACGCGACCCATGGATTTTTTAGGTTAAAGGAGCGGATACCTTCCGTTCTGAGGCAACTCTCATTAAATTCATGATCGACGCCTTATTCGGGAAACTTCCCTCGCGCCCCATCACTCCAAGCCCTCAGGATTAGAGGGCTTCAACCGGCGCTCCAGAAGCTTGCGGTGTTTCGTCACCCGACCACCAACTCGTTTTCTCCACATGGTGAAACTGGAGGGCTTCAATTCACGACGCATGATGGCAATGACCTCCCGCTCCACGAGGCCGGTGCGTTCCTTGATCTCCTCAAAGCTAGTCCGATCTTCCCAGGCAAGCCGGATCACCAACGAGATCTGATCCGCATGGATTTTAGCTTTCATGGGATTTAATCGGTGGAATTCTAGCCCAGAAAAGTGCGAAAAGTCAGATTGATCCGAGGCCGCGAGATTTTCTTGGTCTTGGGCATGGTGTGAAGCCAGTGATGCTGGGTCTGCCCTTTCATCACCAAAAGGCTACCATTTTCAAGAAGCACGTTAATGACCTCTTTCGATTCCCGGTGCTTAAGTTTGAAAATCCGCTCGGCACCAAAGCTCACGGAGGCAATCACGGGGTTACGCCCAAGGGTCCTCTCATCATCGCTGTGCCAGCCCATTCCTTCAGAGCCATCATGGTAGAGGTTGAGTAGGCAGGAGTTGAAGCGATGGGCGCACTGCTGCTCGACCCGCTGCTTGATGAGCAATAGCTCTGGACTCCAAGGAGATGCCGTCTTGCTCGTCCCGGAGTAGGAATAAGAGAAGTCACCATCCCCATGCCAGGCAACCATTCGGGAAAGGACCCTTTTCTGACCAAAGAGAATCACCTCATCATGCTGCCATGGGGTTGTTGTCAGTAATGCACCGAAAAGATCTTCCGACTCAGCATCACTAAAGAGTGCCGGCTTGTATTCCACGACCCCGTCTCGGGGAAGAAGATGGCTCTCTCTCTCGATCAAAAGGGATGTCTGATTCCGGCTCAAGACCAGTTCGGGGGGTGATTCCAGAAACGGGGCTTCCCGACATGACAATGAAGCGAAGTTCCGATGGCATTACCGAACCAACGGGTCACAAAGAAAAGCAGACGAGGAATCTGGTTCATGAGTGTCGGTCTAGATTGGAGAGCCTCTCCTGAAGAGGGGGGATGGGATGAAAGACCGCTGTCTTGGCGGGCGAAAGAGAGATGTCGGTGGCGTTAAGTCGTTCAATCTTGGATAAGAGGTCGCATACCTCTCCGTGGGTTGCCTGCGTGGCCAGGAAGGAATCCGCTTGCCGCATCCAGAACCTATTCAACGTGGGCCAGATAAAGAGTGCCAGAAAGCACCAGGTGGTCATGACGCCTGCTCCGCAAAGTCCCGCCTGCACGGAGTTCCCGCTTGGCAGAAGCGATGCCAAAAGAATTCCCAGCAACGTCCAAATCGCCACGATAGCCAGGATCAGAATCCACGCTCCTGATCTGCGGTAATATTCCTCCCGAACGACAAGAAGGGCAGCCTCCCGAGGAGTAAGCCACCGGGTAATCGTCGTGGAGAGGGAAAGTGTTTCACGAGGTGTGATACAGCCATTCACGGTTTCGGAATCACCATGATCAAACCAGCGAACGGGTCGCAGGGTCATCTGTAACGACCTCAATTCTTGTTGGAGATCGTGTTCAAAAACCTTCTCTGAGGAACCTGCAACGGAGGAGTGTCCCGCCGGGACAAGTAGAAATAGGATCAGGATTCCCGCTCCCGCAGCGAGGAACATCATCAGCGCCCATGGCCGGGAGACTTGATGTAACGAAGCGAAGAAAAGGAATCCAGTCCAGAGGCCAGCCAACGTGAGTAAGCGGTTGCGAAACCAATCCTGAAGCCATCCAGTCGTGGATTCACCGATACGACCGGCCGCAATCTCCAGTGCGTTTCCCACCAGAAGATCAAACGGAAGGTTCGCCAGAGTCACAACCAGTGCGACAGCCAACAGAGTCAACGAGATCGCTACAGGACCGGAGACACTACTCGCCCACCACGACGCATTGAGGGCGAGTCCCCAGATCAGCGCAAGATTGGTGCCGATTGATGTGATACCCGCCCAAAGGCGAACACGTTGGTAGTTACTCGGATCCACCGGTATAGTTTGTGAAAAAGAGAAGGCCGGGTCAATGACCCGGCCCTCTCAGTGAATTTGGGCTCCGGGGGGAGCTTTTAGGGTTATTTTCCCTCGGCGTACCGCGCGATGCGATTCGAGAGGATCAGGAAGGTCGGGGCCCAGAGGCCGACGAAGATCCCGAAGAGTTCGCCATGGGTGCGGACTTCAAAACTCACATCCTTGCCGCCGGCATAATACCAGATAGCGATGGATGCGAGGACGGAAGCGAGTCCCAGGACAAAACAGAGGTGACTGAGTTGTTTCATAGCCCCCTTCAATGATCCTGCTCTCACTAAATAACAAGGTTATTCGCAGTAACGAATTTGATATCATAAACTGATAGGGAAAGTTAATGCATGAAATTCCTTCCCATGTCCTACGGACCGGCTAAATTTCTAATTAGTTAATACCCTTAACTAAAACAACCCACACAACCCATGACCCTACCGATTGCCCAGCAAATCGCCGTGCGCTCCTTTCCTCCCTTCAGCCTAGAGCGCCTTCTTAAAACGACTTTCGCCCCGAAAGAGGGCCAACAACTCTGCATCCTGATCGATCTTGAGAATCCAGCCGACATCAAGGATTTCGCCTTCCTTAACAACCCGGCTCTCACCATTCAGAAGCACGCTGTGGAGTCCTTCCACAAACCTCTCAATGCCGAGATTCTGGCAAAAATGGGGCTCAAGGGGGGAGAGATCTTCGCCTATAAGCTCACCGGTGGAAGTAATCTGGATATGCCGGATGAGGCGTTTGACCCATCAGGCAAGCAGTTCAGCCTCTCCAAGGATATCTACCCCAACTACGACATTATCCTCTGCATCTCGACCTACTCCGCTACGGCACCTCTCACCGCCTTTGCCAAGCAGTACGGCTTCCGTGGGGCGACCTTGCACGGGGTCAATGAGGTCATCCTTGCAAGCGGACTCGCCGTTGATTACGACGAGGTCAGTGTCGAGGCGGAGAAACTGCGCTTGGGGGTCACCAAGGCCGACTGGGTCGAGATCGAGTTCGGCTGCGAGGGTAAGGATTATACTCTTCGCCTCATTCTCAATGGTCAGGAAGCCCAGAAGAGCCATGGCCTCTGCCGTGGTGACGAGCCCGATGTCGCGAATCTCCCTGCCGGAGAAGTCTACTTCGTACCCGAGGGTGCCGAGGGATCATTCCCGCACCGCTACGAAGATGGAACACTCGGCCTGATGACCGTCACGGGTGGCCGCATTGTGAAGGCTGAACTGATCAAGGGGAATGCCGCCACGATTGAGGCCCACAATGCCAAGCTGGTCTCCGACCCAGTTACCGGTGAACTCGGGGAGCTTGGTCTTGGCACTCAGCTTCTCCCAGTCAGCGGACGCGACATTCAGGACGAAAAGGTCCGTGGTACCGTCCACGTCGCCACCGGTCGCAGTGATCATCTCGGGGGCCATCTGGTTCCCTCGATGTTCACCGAGAAGAGCCATGCCACCCATGACGACATTCTCTTCGCCCCCCATAAGACCCCCGAGATCATGGTCAAGCAGGTCCGGATGAAGCGCGGCGAGCAGAATGAAGTGCTGATCGAAAACTACGAGCCCTCCGAGTACACGAATAGCTTGGTGGCTTAAGTCTTACTTATTCCTCTCAAAGAAAAAGCCGTGGCCTGGATCAGGTCACGGTTTTTTCCGTTTAATGGCTTGATTTGCTTTACCAGATCATCGACTTGATCCGGGCGGCCGCCTCAATCGCCTTCTCGCGGCTATTGAAGGCGGAAATGCGGAAATATCCCTCGCCGGCTCGGCCGAAGCCACTACCCGGAGTGACAACGATATTGGCCTCGTTCAGCATCCGATCAAAGATCTCCCAGCTGGTATGTTCCGCCGGACCTTTCACCCAGATGTAGGGGGCGTTCTCTCCTCCATAGACTTTTAATCCGCACGATTGGACAGCTTCGCGCAAGATTGCTGCATTGCCCATATAATGCTCCACCAGAGCAGCCACCTCGGCTTTTCCTTGCTCGCTGTAGAGGGCGGCAGCGCCTCGCTGTGTAATGTAGCTAACGCCATTGAACTTGGTGGTAAAGCGGCGGTGCCAGAGGGGATGAATCGGCCGGCGTTCGCCATCCGTAGAAAGTGCGGTCAACGTCTTTGGAACCACGGTGAAGGCGCAGCGGGTGCCGGTGAATCCCCCGTTTTTGGAGAAGCTTCGGAACTCAATCGCACAGTCACGGGCCCCTGGGATCTCATAGATCGAGCGCGGAACGGAGGTGTCGCTGATGTAGGCCTCGTAGGCGGCATCAAAAAGCAGGATCGAACCATGTTTCCGCGCATAAGCGACCCATGCCTCGAGTTGGGAGCCGGAGGCGACAGCACCGGTGGGATTGTTCGGAAAGCAGAGATAAATGATATCGACCTTCTCGGCAGGGATCTCTGGCACAAAGCCATTCTCCGCATTGCACTCGAGATAGGTGATCCCCTCATAAGAACCATCCTCGCGGCCGTCACCCGTGTGTCCGGCCATCACATTCGTGTCCACATACACGGGATAGACCGGATCCATCACAGCGATATGATTATCGTGTCCAAGAATATCCAGGATGGCGCCCCCATCACACTTGGATCCGTCGGAAACAAAGATCTCGTCGTCAGCCACTTCAAGACCGCGGTCACGGTAGTCATGCTTGGCAATGGCACCACGAAGGAATTCATAGCCCTGCTCGGGGCCATATCCATGGAATCCCTCACGGGTACCCATCTCGTCGATCGCCGCATGCATCGCCTCCCGCACGGCTGAGGGAAGCGGCTCGGTCACGTCACCGATACCGCAACGGATCATGCGTGCCGCGGCTTCCGGATTAGCCTCGGTGAAGGTCTTTACGCGCCGTGCGATTTCTGGAAAGAGGTAACCTGCCTTGAGCTTGAGATAGTTGGAGTTGAGCGTCGCCATAAGCCCTCTAGGAGAACAAAAAACCCCGTGCTGTTGCCAGCACGGGGTTTGGATTTTTTATTTGAGACAGATCAGCGATCGACGCGGGCTCCTCCTCCTCCAGCTAGCTTCTTAACCTCTGCGAGGGAAGCCATGGAAGTATCGCCAGGAGTGGTCATCGCAAGCGCGCCATGGGCAGCACCAAGATTCACCGCATCCTGCGGGTCACCGCTGGTGAGGAATCCATAGATCAAGCCGGAAGCGAAGCTGTCGCCGCCGCCAACGCGATCCATGATCTCGAGGCTCGGATAGTGGGTCGACTCAAAGAACTTACCATCAGCCCAGCAAATAGCGCCCCAGTCGTTGATTGTGGCGGTCTTCACGCCGCGCATGGTTGTGGCAACAACCTTGAAGTTCGGGTAGGCCTTAACGGCTTCGCCGATCATTGTCTTGAAGCTGTCGAGCTCAAGGTTAGTGAGATTATGGTCCGCACCTTTGACCTCCAGACCGAGACAGGCGGTGAAGTCCTCCTCGTTGCCGATCATGACGTCGACATTCTTGGCGATGTGTTTATTAATGGCCTGCGCTTTCTCCTTCCCGCCGATCGCCTTCCAAAGGGAGGGACGGTAATTTAAGTCATAGGAGACGATGACACCATGACGGTGTGCCGCCTCGGTGGCCGCGATGACGGTTTCGGCCGTACTCTCGCTGAGTGCGGCAAAGATCCCGCCCGTGTGGAACCAACGGGCACCCAGAGTTCCGAAAATGTGATCCCAATCAAAGTCACTGGGCTTGATCTGAGAGGCGGCGGTGATTCCACGGTCCGAGACGCCCACGGCTCCGCGCACGCCGAAGCCTCGCTCGGTGAAGTTAAGCCCGTTGCGGACGGTGCGGCCGATACCATCATAGGGCACCCACTTGACGAAGGTATCGTCGACACCCCCCTGGAGGATGAGATCCTCGATCAGCCTTCCAACCTCGTTCTCGGCGAAGGCGCTTAAGAGTGCCGTACGAAGACCAAAACAACGCCGGAGACCACGGGCCACATTGTACTCGCCGCCTCCCTCGGAGGCCTTGAAGGAGCGGGTTGTCTTGATGCGTCCCTCACCTGGGCAAAGACGAAGCATCACCTCCCCGAGGGAGATTTCATCATAGCGGCATTGGTCAGCGGGACGAAGTGTCAGGATGGACATAGGAATCAGGCTGTTAGGATTTTTAAGGCTGATAGATTCTGCGGTTTTTTTCAATCAGCCGAGCTTGGGAACGTCGAGCCAGCGACGCTCTTCCCAGGACTGGAGACCAAGTTCGGCAAGCTGAACTCCCTTGGCGCCTTGCAGTAGGTTCCAAGGGAAGGGTTCGTTCTTCACCACGTGCTTGAGGAAAAGCTCCCACTGCACCTTGAAGGCGTTGTCGTAAGTGTCGTTGGAAGGAACGCGGGTCCAGCCATCCTTGTAGTCGATCGGGCTGTCGATGTCGGGATTCCAGACGCAACGAGGTGTGGCGGCATGAGCCTGGGCTTTGCAGTCACGTAGTCCGGCAACGGCGCTTCCCTTGGTTCCATCAACCTGGAGGGTCAGCAGATCCTCGCGGTTGACACGGACGGTCCAGGAGGAGTTGAAGTGACAGATCACCCCGTTATCCAGCTCGAAGGTGGCGTAGGCGGAATCATCAGCCGTGCACTTGTAAGTCTTTCCCTTCTCATCCCAACGCGTCGGAATGTGGGTGGCACCGAGGCAGGTGAGCGACTTGATCTCGCCGAAGAGATTCTGGATGACGTACTGCCAGTGGCAGAGCATATCCACGATGATGCCGCCGTCATCTTCCTTGCGGTAGTTCCAGGAGGGACGCTGGAGCTTCTCGTGTTCACCGGTGAAGACCCAGTATCCGAACTCACCCCGTACGGAGAGGATCTCGCCGAAGAAGCCCGTATCGATGAGATACTTCAGCTTGAGGAGGCCTGGGAGCCAGAGCTTGTCCTGAACAACACCGTTCTTCAGGCCGGCGGCGGTCACCTCTTGATAAAGTGCAAGCGCTTCGGCCGAGGTGGTGGCAGTGGGCTTCTCGCAGTAGATGTGCTTGCCAGCCTTGATCGCCTTACGGACTCCGGAGGGACGCTGTCCGGTAAGAGTGGAGTCGAAATAAATCTGGTTCTCCGGATCTTTCAGCACGGCATCCAGATCGGTGGAGATGCGGTCTTCAGGCAGACCTGCACGCTTGGCCAACTCGACCAGTTTGGAAGCGCTGCGTCCGACCAGAATGGGGTCGGGCATGATGACCTCATCGTCGCCGATGCGGACTCCACCTTGGTCGATGATCGCCTTGATGGAGCGAAGGAGATGCTGGTTGGTGCCCATGCGTCCCGTGACGCCGTTCATGATGATGCCGATGCGGTGTTCTTTCATAATTTCGGTGTTGGTGTGGTTGTTGTGTGAATGTGTTGAATAGAAGTTATTCAGGTTTCTTGGTGCATTGAGGCTGGGCACCGGCAGGGAGAGACGGCGTATCACCCACTCCCGCTGGCGGAAGCGTTCCCTCCAGCTCTTGCTTCCAGTGGGCGACATCACCGGCGGGACCATAGACGTAGATCATACGCATCGGGGTCGAGCCGGTGTTGGTGAGCTGATGGAAGACGCCGGAGGGTATATAGGCGGCTTGACCTGCCTTGACCTGAACCCTCTCTTCACCGAGGCACATCTCCCCCTCTCCCTCGACGATGAAATAGACCTCCTCCTGTTCCTGATTGTGCCAGGGAACCTGGCCACCGTTCGGTTCAAGGGTCACGTTCCCCATGGCGAAGTTGGTGGCCTGGATCGGGGAAACACCCCCGACGATATTCTGGGTGCGGCGACGGGCCGGATAGGTGCGGCCGGCTGTTTCGGCGAGGTCTGCGATGATCATTGGTTAGGCTGTTAGGGGTTTAGGCTGAAGACTGTTAGGTCAAATCTTGCCGAAGAAGGTGAGGTAGGGAGCACCCGTGGCGAGGCGCTGGATCTGAAGTGCCAACTCGCGGAGATGGTAGTCACCCCACATGGCCGATTCGCCACAAGGAACCTTGCGCCCGGAAGGAACGTGATCCCATCCATTAGGACGGTGGTAGACGGTGTGGAGGAGGAGACCCTCGTGGTTCGGATCAAGACTAAGGTAAGGCTCGGAAAAGAGTGTCTTTGCTGCAGTGAGACCGGCGGCCGTGTAACGGGCCCCCTCCTCTTTCTTTCCATGGCGATCGAGGTAGCGACCAAGACGAAGCAATCCCTGAGCACCGATGGCGGCGGCAGAGCTGTCGACTGGTTCATGGTCATTGAAGGGATCGGCGGGACGGTCGTTGTAATCTCCGAGATGAACAAGTCCGGGAGCACCGGTATCCCAGTAGGGAATACCATCAGTCGGGGTCTCGCGGATGTAGAATTCCGCCACGGCCTTGGAGACCTCGAGGTAACGGTCGAGCAGCGCCTGCTTGCCACCAAAAGGCGCGAGCTCTTCATCGGAAAGCTGCTCGAGGTACTCCATCTGCTCGGGATAGCCACAGAGGATCCATGCAAGGCCACGTGTCCAAGTGGAGAACGGTGTATATCCCTGCTGAGTAGAGGGACAGCGGTAGTTGCCGTCATTCGTGTTGAAGATCGACTCGTGGACGACACGGCCGGGAAGATCATAAATGTCGCGTCCCTTGCCATAGTAGACGTTATAACGAGCCGTCGTCTCGGCATGCTGGATGATGCGTCCGAGGAGCGAAGAGGCCTTGTCGTTCTCACCCATCAAGCGGTGACCAAGGGAGTGGCCCACTGCAAGCGCACGAAGCGAACGCACGGTGTCGGAGAACAGAGAGTGAGGTCCGTTGAAAGAATAGATGTAGCCGAGTTCAGGTGTGAGCTGTGTCCAGCGGGAGGACTGGACTGCACCGCTTGCCTTCAGCGCGAGGTCGTAGAAGTGACCCTCCCACTCATTGGCGGGGAGACGACCCTCTTGAAGGAGGCGGCGGAGATTGCCGTATGTGCTGACATTGTTGAAACCATGATCATGGACACCGATGTGGGTGATGTGCGGCGCCATGAGGCGGAGCGTTCCTTCGCGACCAATACGAAGCATCTCCTCGTCGCCCGTGGCGTCGAACTGAAGGATCGCCGCTCCATACTGGAAGCCCTGCGTCCACTCGGTCCAGCCTCGGGATGTGTATTTCCCCTCGATGGTGAAGACCGGGGTGCCGTCCGCATCCTTCCAGCGCTTCTGAAGGTTGGCAATTTTCGGTGCTGAGGCCTCGAAGACGCGGTCAGCAGCTCCCTTCAGCGAGGAGGGAGTCAGTGTTGTATCAAGTGTTATCATGGGAATCTGCGGAGGGTGATGGGTGAATTAGAGTCGGCTGATATGGAATCCGCCGTCGAGATAGATGACATCGCCGGTGCTGAAAGGGAAGTCACCGCGGCAGATCGCCTTCACAGCGAGACCGACATCCTCTGGATTGCCCCAGCGCTTTTGAGGAACAAGGCCATCGGCAATGAGAGCATCGTACTTACCCTTCACTCCGGAGGTCATGTCGGTTGCCATGATTCCGGGACGAAGTTCGAGAACTTGAACACCCTCGGCGGCAAGCCGCGAGGCCCAGAGCTGGGAGACCATAGCCAAGCCGGCCTTGGAGATGCAGTAATCACCTCGGTTCACGGAGGCGGTCGCCGCAGAAATGGAGGTCACAAAGAGCAGCTTATAACCTCCGGCCAGACGGGATGCGCCAGGGTGCTTGAGCCAGTAATTGGCGGCTAGCTGACTGAGGAAATAGGGCCCCTTGAGATTGACCGAGATCAGCTCATCAAAGCTTGCCTCACTAGCCTCCGTGATATCGGCGCGTTCGCGGGGTGCCATGCCGGCGTTATTGACCAAGGCATCAAGGTGACCCAGTTCGCTGATCACCTTCTCCATCATCGCTGCACGCTGCTCGGAAGAGGCGAGTTGCGCAGAGACAGAAAGAAAACGCTGGTCCGGGCTTTTTGCCACGGCCTTGCAGGCGGCAACGGCCTCCTCGGCGGCAGTTGCATTGGAGGCGTAATGGATCGCGAGATCATATCCTTCGGCGGCAAGAGTGAGGGCGATGCCACGGCCAAGACCGCGGCTGGCTCCGGTTACAAGAACGACAGGTCTGCTCATAGTTCAAAATCTTGGCAGGAAAGATGCACCCACGCATCGGCTGAAAACGCTTTTTTTAGCACAATAACGACTTTATTCTTCGTCCTAGTCTTAGTCACCACCATACCCTCATGCCGACCGCCAGAAAATCCGCCAGAAAAAAGGGAGATTCCCCATTCCGGCCGATCCTGCTTAAGCGCCTTCACCTGAGCTGCGGCGACTGGTCGGTGAACGAGCTTAGGCTTAACCGCCATCTGCAGCCCTTCGACAAGGAGAGCCCCCACCGCCATTCCCATGGACAACTTCTCGTCTATCTGCGAGGCAGGGGACGGCAGCGAATCGGAGGGGATCTCCATCCCGTCGCGCCAGGAGCAGTCTTTTTCATTCCCGCGGGGACTGAGCATGCGTTTCTCGAAGAAGCCCCCCGACTGGCGATCTGCCTGGTGGCAGATCTGGGAGGAGAGGGGCCCAGACGATTCGGGTGTGGAGCCGGCTGGTTGCCGGCCGAGGAGCTGGCGCAGGTCCGCGAACGCCTCAATCAGCTCGCCCATGAAAGCCCGGAGCGGCCGGAGCGATCAGGCAACCTGGAGCTCGGCGCTGGAGGCACAGCCTTGCTACTTCTCGAGTCCTGCCGCCGGGCTTGCGTGGCCCATCCCGTCACTTCAAGACAAGGGACGGCGGTCACCAAGCGCCTGCTCCGATCAATTGACAGGGAGGGACTGCCGCCAACTCCCGGAGAACTCGCTCGCCGCGTCGGACTGCAGCAGGACTATCTGAACCGTCTTGTCAGACGATCCACGGGCCTGACTCTGGGACAATGGCGTGCCAAAGAAATGCTCCGTGCCAGCGAGCGGGAGCTCGCAAGGGGGGGCGCGATCGGCGAGACAGCGGTGCGACTCGGTTTTTCCGATGCGAATTACTTCACCCGCTGGTTCCGTCGACAGACCGGAATGACGCCCAGTGCATGGCAGTCACGCTCCTGAAGCACGAAACTCAGAGATGAAAGAAAGACCTGATCAGATCCTCTTAAGGATCTCTTCGACGACATATTCAAGCGATTGCTCAATCGAGACCGTCAAGGCACCCGTCGGTTCCTCCAGTATGGAAAACTGACTTTCCAAAAGCGTGGAAGGCATGAAGTGATCCGTGCGTTGCTCCAGGCGGCTTCGGATCGCCTCGCGTGAGCCTTTGAGATAGATGAAACCCAAGGATGGCAGCCCTGCGGAAAGGCGATCTCGGTAAATCTGCTTCAAGGCAGAGCAGGCTAGGAAGGTATCCCTGGCGTTTGCTGCGCGACTCTTTAATTCTGCATTCAAGGTGTCCAGCCAGCCCGCACGGTCCTCATCTTGAAGGGGAATGCCTGCCGCCATCTTTGCTTTATTGGCCGGCGGATGGAAATCATCGGCATCAAGGAAGTCGCCTCCTTTGGCAGCAGCAAGCCGTGCAGCAACGCTGCTTTTTCCGCAACCCGAAACCCCCATGACCACATGAAAGCTCATGGACGATCACAACCAGCCGCCCATGGCGCCGGATTCTCCAGTTGGAAAAGCATCTCGCCAGCCTTTGGAACGAGCAGGACTCCCTCCTTCTCGCGATCGGCAAACTCTTCGATCCGGATCGAAGCCGGATCACGGTATCCCATGTTGATCCGCTCACAGACTTCCCTAGGGATACCCGTGGCGAGTGTGACCTTCGCGCGACACTTCTCAACCCCGTTTTCGTAGGTTCCTACCCCGCGGACGTGCGTGCTGTGCGCGATGACTCCCCAAGGGTAATGCTTGAACCTGTCCCACTGGCCGAGGAAATAGTCGCGGCAGTGATAGCCGATCTCCTCGATCAGCTTGCCATGAACCACCGAGACCTCATGGATGTGTGGTGCGTAGATGATCAGCTCGCCGCCATCAGCAAGCACAGGCTCCAGCTTGTACATGCATTTGCCGCCGACCCAGAGCTCGTCGTACATCGCCGGGGCGCACGAGAGGATGGTGTGGAAGGGACGCGGTTTGGTCGTGATGTGGAGCTTCCGGGAAAGCTCGGAAGCCTCGTCCCAAGCCTGCTCCGGGGTGCCGGCAAAGAGTCCAGCGAGGCCGCCTTTGTCCGCGACCATGCAAAGGCAGCGCCTCGGGATCGGCACAAGAGCGGCAGCCCGGTCAACAACCTTCCGAACGGGTGTCCACTTGTGGCCGATGATCATCGGATTGGTAACGACCGCTCCCAGCCAATGGAAGAAATTCAGAATTTCCGGCCCAGCAACGCCGGGGAACAGGTACTTGTTGCCTCCAGAAAAACCGACAACCTCATGCGGAAAAACCGGGCCGATAATCAGCAGTTCGTCGTAATCGAAAAGACAATCATTGATGGTGACGGGCACTTCCATCGAGAAGAGCCCGCCGGAGAGATCGCTGATTTCGGCAGGCGTGAGAACACCGATCTGCCTGAGGGCATTCGGATTATCCCATTCGTGGTTAAGAAACCCTACCTTGGCATAGAGAGAGGAGCGCTCTTCTTCTGTCATCTCGAGGCGCTCACAAATAGCCTCCTCGCTCATCGGGGGGTGTGTCCCAAGGGCGACCATCACATCCAAGGAAGCGACTTCGGAACCGAGATGGTTATAAACTTCCTTGAACACCATCCCGAGCGGGCAACTCCGTGTCGCATCGGGAATGATCAGCAGCACGCGCTTGCCTCTCATTCCTTCCGCAGGAATGCCTTTGGCAACAATCGTGGCGACCTGTTCTGAGGTGAGGTGAGCGCTCATCGAGTGGGTGATCAGATGGTCTGGCTGAGGAATCCCCCGTCGACACGCAGATCAATTCCAGTAACAAAACCGCTGGCAGCATTACTCGCAAGGAATACCGCGGCTCCGATCAATTCGGAAGAGGTGCCGAAACGGCCCATGGGTGTGTGGCCCAGGATGCTGGCCGCTCGTGGGGTCGGAGATCCGTCGTCGTTGAAGAGGAGCTTACGGTTCTGCTCTGCCGGGAAGAATCCTGGAGTAATCGTGTTCACCCTGACTCCCTTCGGAGCCCATTCGCGGGCAAGAAATTGGCTCAGATTAAGGACCGCGGCTTTGGCCGAAGAGTAGGCGACCACACGGGAGAGCGGAAGATGCGCAGAGACGCTGGCGATGTTGATGATGCTGCCGCGCCCTTTGTCCGCCATGGCACTGCCGAAGACCTGACATGGCAAAAGCGCTCCTCCAACTAAGTTCATGTCGAAGCTTTTCGTCCAATCCGTTTCGCTGATTTTCTCGAAGGGATTCTCGGCGGTGACTGTCACGGAGGGGTCATTGCCACCGGCCGCATTGACCAGGATGGTCGGCTCTCCATGGACACGTGAAATCGCAACCAGTGCTTTCTCAAGGCTATCGCGCGAAGAAGCATCAGCAGGAAAAAAATCCGCTTTCCCACCCGCCGCTACGATTCGGGCAACGCACTCGGCGCCACGCTCAGCATTGCGTCCAAGCACGGCTACCGTCGCACCTGAGGATGCAAGACCCTCGGCCACGGAACCGCCAAGGACACCGGTGGCACCGATCACCACGGCGACTTCTCCAGTGAGATCAAAAAGCGTTTTGGAATCTATTAATGATTTCATGAGAGGGGATATTCGCCAATTCAGGAGAGGGAAGCAACCGCCTTGATCACACCCGCCTTTGGCTCACTCCACAGAGGTAGCTTTTCCGGAATTTCAGGAAGGGTACAGCGGTGGGTGATCCAGGCAAGAGGATCGATCTTGCCCTGCTCCATGGAGCTGATGATCTCAGGGAAATCTTTGGAAAGGGCATTCCGGCTCGCGAAGAGAGTCATCTCACGACGATGAAAGAGCGGATCGTTAAAGCTGACTTCACCCTGAGCTAACCCAACATACACCAGGCGTCCTGTCTGGCCGACATACTCCAAGGAGCCACCCATGGAGGCGAGATTGCCCGTTGCGTCAATGACGGCATCAGCTAGATCACCGCCCGAAAGCGCGCTCAGCTGATCGATAAACGATTTCTCCGGATCGAGCGTGACGACGGCGGGATAAAGCCCCTTGCAGGTCTCCAGACGAGGCACGGCACGGTCGATCACAATCACTTGGGCGCCACGAAGAAGGGCAAACTGGATCGCAGCAAGACCGATTGGCCCCGCCCCGATCACTACAACGGTCTCCCCTTTTTCCACGGCAACACGGTCGGTTGCGTGCGCTCCAATGGCCAGGGTCTCCACCAAGGCAAGGGCATCGTAGGAGAGGGTTTTGGAGGCGTGAAGTTTGGCTGCTGGAACAACCAGTCGCTCCCTCATCCCCCCATCCACATGGACGCCGAGAACCTTCATGTTGCTGCAGCAGTTCGTGCGACCCTTGCGGCAAGCGTGGCAGGAGCCACAGTTCAAATAGGGCTCGATGCTACATTTGTCGCCGACCGCAATATTTGAAACCCACTCCCCGACCGCAAGGACTTCCACGCCGAGTTCATGGCCAAGAATACGCGGGTAGTTAAAGAAAGGCTGCCTGCCGTGAAAGGCATGGTAATCGGTGCCGCAGAAACCGATACGGTGGACGTGGATCAAGGCTTCTCCTGCTCCGGGAGATCCGGGCTCGGGCGCCTCATACAGATCTAGTTTTCCGGGTTCGTTCAGGATAACGGCTTTCATGCGAACGGGGTCTGGTTGCCTAGAGAAAGAGGGGCTTGAGGTGGCGCTCCCAGAGGTTTTCGGTGACGGCTTGGCCAACCGCTTCATCATGCTGTTTGAGCAGATCCGTGAACTTCGTGCCGGCTTCGGCGGCAAGCTTGAAGGCAACATGGAAAAGCTGGCGTACATGAGGATTGAAATCCGGACATGATTGTTCGTGGATGATCGCCCGGGAAAGGCGCGCGCCTTCCCAAGACGCGATTTCGATGGAGGGAGGTAGTTGCGCACGATCGATATGGAGCACCGTGGCGTAGGGAGCAGTGACCTCATCGTAGCGCGCAAGAGCATCGGCATAGATGCCGGCGGCCAGTGCACGACCCTCTTCTCCGGAGTCCGCGATCGCCGCGATCTCCTCGAGCCAAGTCGTACCAGCCGTCTTGAGGTGGAGTCCCGAGCCGTGCTTCTTCAAAAGACGGTTGATCACGGGATAGATGCTGAACTTGTCGCTACCCGAATGGACGCTGAGTTTGAGACCCTCCGGGAGCCCCAGGGAAGGGGCGGCATGCTTGAGCACAATGAGATCGTCCTCAAACTCACGGGTGAAGTCGGCGATGTTTCCCTCGTAATCGACCCCCTTATTGAACTGACCCGTGAATTTCGGCGCGATCGTGGCGACAGACACCCCCTCATCCGCCAACATGGCGAGGATGAGGTAGAGTTCAGCGGGTGTCTGGGGTGCCGAGGCTTCGTCGGTGGAGACCTCGACGGCAAAGGAGCCTGCAGGCTTGCGAGCAGCAAGATAACGGTAAACCTCACCCGCCTCCTGCATCGCAGCCAAGAATTTTGCAGCGGCAGCCGTGATTTGCTGCCTTCCTCTCAGAATAGGGGCTGAGAGGCCGGGATAATCAATTGGATCGCCGGCATGCTTTGCCACCAATCGCTCGACGGCATCAGGATCGGGCTGCTTGCCGATCGAGTCAGCCACGTCGATCGTGAAAAAATCGGAAGCCTCCAGGAAGCGGTCGACAGTCTTCAGGTTGATATGATCGGCATCGACGAAGTAGGGAGCCTTCCAACCAAGCGCGGCAACGGCCTCGTCGGCCTCTTGACGCAGTGCGGAGGGCTCGGTGCCGATCAGATTGTGCTCACGGTTGGACTTGTTCCAGACGGGCGACACTTCGACACCCTGTGCTGCTGCTTTCTGAAGCGCTCGGAGTTGAGCCTGTCCTTGGTGACCGAAACGATCGCCGATACCGAAGGTGAATTTAGGGAGTTTCATGAGTGAGGAATGTTGTTGGATCAGATTGCTGTCGAGTCAGCGATCGCCGCGACAGGGCGGCAGAAGGCTCCTGAGTGACCGGGCAAGTTGATCGGGAGAGCCCAGAACGCAAAGCGCGGCCCGACCGAGAAAATCTCCTCCGGGAACCGGAGGTCCTCGACCACCCAGAGGCCGTTTCCGAGCAGGATCTCGTGGGTGCGGGTGTTCTCGGGATCCCGACTGCCGCCGATCGAATAATGGTCGATGCCGACGGCGCGTGCCTTGTGGTCGACAAGCCATTGAGCACCCTCCGGCGCGAGGAACGGGGAATGGTAATGCCACTCTTCGGAGGCCTCACGGCGTTCACCCCAACCGGTAGCCAGGAGGATGATCCGATCCGTGAGGTCCCCCGCGAGACGCGAAGCCAGGAGCTTCGCGCCGATCGCAAGGTCGGCAGTAGAGTCGCGGAGATCAGTAAGGACCGCCTCCCCCACGAAGGATCCGAGAGGGATCTGGTCAATGGACTTGCCTCCGTCGATCTTGTGAAGCGGCGCGTCAAGATGGCTACCGGTGTGGGTTGCCAGTGAGACCATCTCCATGTGCCAGTTGTCCTTGGCATGGGTCGCCACGACTTTCGCCGAGATCGGCGGATGAACCGGGCAGTTGGGGCCGCCATCCGTGATAGGCTGGGAGAGGTCGATCAGGCGCATCGTGATGCCGGCTAAGGGAGCGGCCGATTAGGCCGAAACGAGGATGACGTTGGAATAATGAGTGGTATCCGATGTCCTGATCATGCCGATCGCCGACGGAACGCGCTTCTTGAAGACCTCCTCGTGATCCTCAAAGTTCAGCTCGATACCTCCAAGCACACTCTGTCGTTCGGCGATAATTTCGGCGGGGTTTACTTCCCGGAACTGCTGCGCCATGTAGGCCTTGCCAAAATCCGCAGTGGGCAACAGTGCTTCGAGTACCTGGTTCACGGTGGGAAGTCCGTCGACGAGCGAAATATCGATGGTCTCGATCTGCGGCCAGAAGGGAAAACCGCGGTCGGCGATGACCAGCATGTTGGTGTGACGGACGCGGGCGATCAGCGAGAGGATCGAGGGGTTGAGAATGCCGGATTTGAGCATGGGTTTTCGAGGATAGGTGATCGAGTATGGTGGAGTGGGTTGTGAGAAATCAGTTGTTCTAAGGGCGGCCGCTTGACCAGGTGACGTTGTGGATCGGACGAAGGATCTCCCGCACCTTGACGAGAAGATCGGCGTCGAGAGGATCCTCTATTTGCCGGATGTTCTCCAGGATGCGGTCGGGATTAGCCGTACCGACGATTGTCGTGTGGATGTCGGGATGGGCCACCGAAAACTGCAAAGCCACCTTTGCCAGATCCGCTCCCTGCGAAGCGCAGAATGCTGCTGCCTCGGCACACTTGGCCGTGACCTCTGCAGGGGCCGGATGCCATAAGGGTGGACCCTCCTGGGTGAGAAGGCGCATGGCGAGGGGTGCGGAGTTGAAGATGCCAACCTGCTTTTCCTTGAGATAGGGGAGGATGTCGGCGAGCGCAGTGTCGTTGAGGCAGTAGTGGCAATAGGACTGGATCTGGTCCACTTCGATCTGGTCCATCACCTCCTTGAAGAGGCGAACCGGAAGGCAGGTAATACCGATGAACCGAGCTTTTCCCTGACGCTGCGCCTCGCGCAGGGCAGGGATTGTTTCCCGGACAATCTGGTCGATGTTGCCGAACTCCATGTCATGGACCTGGATAAAGTCGAAGTGATCGACGCCGAGCCGCTCCAAACTTTCTTCGATGCTGCTCGCGACGCGTGCGGCGGAAAAATCGAAATCACCGATCTCGGGACCGAACCGGGCAACCTTCGTCGCCAGCAGGTAACGGTCACGGGCCACACCCTTGAGGGCCTTACCAAGAACCGTCTCAGCCTTGGTGGCGCCGTAGTAGGGAGCCGTGTCGATGAGGTTGATCCCATGGTCGAGGGCGGTGTGGACGGCCCGAATGCCGTCCTCCTCCGCCACCGAGCGAAAGACGGAGCCCAGCGAAGAGCCTCCGAAGGCCAGTTTGGAGACCCTGATTCCAGTTTTGCCAAGGATGCGGTATTCCATGAAGTACGATTAATCCTTGAAGGTGATCCTGAAGCCGACCGGCATTCCGGGAAGCGGAATCTTGGTGGGTTTCGGGATAAGTAGCTTTTCCGGCGTTTGCTTCCACTGCATGTCATCCTCGACTCCGAGGAGGGAAACGGAGGCTATCGGTTTTTCGAGTTTTCCTGAAGCAGACCCGAGCGTCTTGATCGTGATGTCCCCCTGCGGTTCCCCAAGGCAGAACGCATAGAGCGTCTTGCCATCCTTGCTCGTGGTGAAGCGGATATTTTTCTCGGAAAATTTTATGAGCCTTTCATTGAAACCAATTTTTTCAAGGGATGTTGCCGGTGTTGTCACGGGCGGGTTTTCGCCGGAGATTTTCCAAGGGCGTGAGGCGTAGATACCTTCCCCGTTGATTGTAGTCCATTTGCCGATTCCGTCGACAATGGCCAGAACGTCGGGTTCCAGGTCTCCCTCCGGGGTCTGGACAATGTTGATGAGCAGGTTGCCGTTCTTGCTGACGATGTCGCAGAGCATTGCGGTCACCTCGGCGGCGCTCTTGTACTTCTGGCCAGTGCTGTAAAACCAATCGCCGATCGAGGTGTCGGTCTGCCAGGGATAGGGACTGATGTCATCCTTCACGCCGCGCTCGATATCTTGAACGAATCGGCCCTCGGAGGGTTCCTTGCAGTTGTAGACGGCCGTGAGCTTGCCGTTATTGAAGGCCTCGTTGCCGTTGTAGAAGTTGGCGATCAGGTTTCGGCCCACGTCACCGAAAGGCAATTTGCTGTCGGAATAGAGCAGGTCGGGATGATAGGTGTCCACCAGTTCGCGGATCATGGCATTCCATTCCTTCTGATTTTCGGGATCTTTTGTCAGCCAGTCGTGATCGTCGGCGGGCAGCTTCTTGTGGTAGAGATCCTGGTATTTGGTATCGTTTCCGTCGTAAGGGATGCCCTTCTTGGGGCCGTCCGGATCAGATCCATGGGCCGTTTGGAACCATGTGTAACTGGCTCCGAGATGCTCGGAGACACCGAAGGGGAGTCCGTTCGCCTTGGCGGCCTTCTGCCAGAGTCCAAGCACATCCTTGTGCGGGCCCATCTGTGTGGCATTCCAGCGGTGAAGCTTCGAATCCCAGAGGAAAAAGTTGTCATGGTGAGTCCCCATGCTGACGAAGTACTTCGCACCGGCTTTCTTGTAGAGAGCCATCAGGGTCTCAGGATCCCATTTCTCGGCCGTCCAGAGAGGAATGATATCCTTGTACCCTTTCTCGGAGGGATGCCCGTAGCGCGTGAGATGATCCTTGTAATAGCCGTTCGGTCCTTTGTGCAGGCCTGTCTTCTTGTCCACATCGTCCGAGATATACATTTTCCGGGCGTACCAGTCTCCGCGCTTGGGCACCGCCTGAGGTCCCCAGTGTGACCAGAAGCCCAGCTTCGCGTCCCTGAACCACTCGGGATATTGATACTGCTTGAGAGACTCGTCCGTCGGCTGGAAGCGTCCCGGGGCAATCGGGGGAAGCTCTTTCGCGGCGACTGCTCCGAGAGCGTTGGCATCTTCGGCATGAAGCGCCGGATAGAGGGAGGTTGCAGCAATGGCAACGATCGTGAGGAGCTTTGCGGGGGGGTGATTTGTCATGTGGGAGGTTATTGGAACAATGATTGAAGAATGACTCAGCAATCCTGCATGCGCATCACTTTTTACCTGTCGATTCCTGATAAAAAATGTCAATTCTTGATTGTTGGCTTCTTTCTGATCGAAGACTTCAAACTTTTACTCTTGTTGGAATTTATGTTCGCGACCGATCGTGCTCCTCCACGAACACGTCGTTGGAGAGCCCGCGGAGAATAGCCAAAGTGCCTTCTGAAAACCGCGGAAAAATGGAAGGGGTTGGCATATCCGAGTTCTGCGGCGACGATCTTCACCTTGCTTCCGCCCGCGATAAGTAGGTCCGAGGCATGCTGAAGTTTCCGAAGAGTTATCCGCTTCAAGGGAGCCTCATCCCCCATGCTCTTGAAGGTGCGGGTGAGATGCTCCGGCGTCACGTCAAGACGTCGGGCCAGATCTGAAACGGACCTGATGCCAGCGTAGTCCGCATCAATCATCACGATGGCTCTCCTGTAGCAATCGGAGGGATTCTTCGATCTACGATTCAGGGGGACGGTCTCGGCGCAAAGTCGCAACAGGGCCCTGAGGTAATCCGCACACAGCTCGCGGGAGCCATCGGTGACCGACCCGCTCCGCAGAAGCATGAGATCGATCAGGCGCAGCATCGACTCGGGATCCCTTGCCATCGCCATCTTCCCTGGAAGCAATCCGGATGCTTTCATCAGACGCAACCCCTCATCCCCGGTGAAGTCGACAAACGACTTCACCAGACGACTGCCCCCGGCGGCTTTAATGGTGTGCGTGATGCCGGGACCATATGCAAAGAGCATTCCGGGCCGGAGCGGCATGGTTTTCCCGTGAAGCCTTAGAGTTCCAGAACCCTCGGCCACGATCTCCAAGGCAAGCGTCGGGTATCCGGCCCTCCGCATCACATAATCCTCGCTGCAGACTTCCCGTCCCGCCATCAGTAACCGCAGACGTTTTCCCGATCGCGTTGAGTCCGAAAGGAAGTAGTATCGGGATTCACTGACCTGCGAGGAAAGTGGAGGAAGGAGCGCTTTCTTGCCCATCCCATGACACTGCCCACTTACCCGTGGATTGCAAAACGGCTTTTAAGCCTTCCTTATCTCCTTGCCGAGAGAGGGCCGGAGATTTCTAATCAATTTTCCTCCAATCATGCGCGATTAGCTCAGCGGTAGAGCGCTTGCTTCACACGCAAGAAGTCACAGGTTCGAACCCTGTATCGCGCACCACTTCCAAATTTGCCTCAGTTACTCTTTGAGGCCCATAAATAAAGGCTGTACGGGCGATTGCCCTTCTCCTCTCGCTCTCGCGGATTCCC